>Ga0209562_1000506_pt1 | contig 13306 bp, 5 predicted proteins | sample WorMetvacBELIZE2_FD_187399 | JGI IMG/M metagenome (GOLD analysis project Ga0209562, IMG submission 187399) | Marine gutless worms symbiont microbial communities from Max Planck institute for Marine Microbiology, Germany - Olavius vacuus BELIZE.2... | ecosystem: Host-associated > Annelida >...
CTCCACAGCAATGCAGTGTGAATAACAAGAGTACTTCACCTAATATGCAATGCACACACACACACATACTATTATTTGGTAGTAAATTTCATATAATTTTAGCAATGTATGTGCAAATGCTTGATATATATATATCGAAAATATCGGATATTTTCGAAAATATCACGATTTTTTCCAACCCTGGTGGTTGCTCACAGTTTTTTTTCTTTGTTTTTATTTCATTAAAACACAGCATTCTATGGTCCGTGAAAGGTTGTGGGCTGTCACAGTGACAGTGAATGTTATTGTATCGTAGGTATTTGATGAGGCAGTTCGGGCCGTACTCTCACCTCAGGCAACCGCTCGGCCAATACGAAAGTGTTCTGTACTGTGACATTTGTTTAGCAACTCTGTGGTGCGTCGTCGTTCCTACTCGCTGGCTGGCTATGTGAGTCTTGGCCACTGATGTGTGTTGCGTTATTTATTTTAAGGTGGCGTCGTTGTCCCCAGTTGGTCATCTGCCTGTGCTCTAATCTAATATTTTTGCCCTTGTTCATGTATTCTTCGGTTTATAAATCTGTTGTTTTGCCAGGAAGTAGGTGTTTCAGTAAATTATCTTTGTCTTCTTTTGGGCAGAGATTTGTCAACAGGCTTTAGGCCCTTTATATAGTGCGCGGTACCGTACATGCTTACCTGCATTAATTGATAAGTATTGTCATGTTCACGCTGCCTGCAGCACCATATGTTTGTGCAATCTGCAGTCTACAGAAATCAAACATGTCTTGAACAGTGCAGGTAGCTGCATGCTTCTGTTCCCAATGGTGTGTGCAGTCTTACAGTCCCTGTGCATGTCCACAGAGTTCATGTCTGCATGATACCGCACGGCACCTTATGGTACTGCACAGTGCACAAGCTTGTGGACACATCCAAGTGTCTGCAAATGTGATCCTTGCAATATTGAAGGATCTGGACATTTGCAGACACTTGGATGTGTCCACAAGCTTGTGCACTGTGCGGTGCCGTGCGGTATCATGCGGACATGCAGTTTGTGGACCCGCTCGGTACCGCATGCTATATGAATGGGCCCAGTTGCATTATGTCTTGCTGTGTGGCAGCCTTAATTATTCCACTAGACTTTGTGTATGCATTTGTGAATTTGTATGGATATGAATTACATGACTATATACAGTCCCTGATCGCATACGTTGTCATTTTTTCTTACCGTCTTACCATGTGACTTTGGTGTCATAGAAATGCCTCAAATTACAGAACTTACAAGAGTTAAGTGTTCAAGAATAGTGCTGAGCATGAATGTGAATTTTTATTTTTCCTGTTTAAAGGGATAACAAAAGGGTTACTTGTACCAACATATTATACAAATTTAAAATTAGATAACATTAAAAGATTATTCATATATTAAGTAGTCAGACGTTTTGTAGAGATACTTGTTGCTTGGTTTCAGCTGAAACTGTATGTGTTAAGCATTGTTTGTGAATTGTCTCGTTAGTCATGACACCATTATGCTGCATTGACAAGCAGATTCCTTCCTATTATGTGAATGAATATGTTTTAATTTGTGGCTTTATGTGAAACTACTGTGTAGGTAATTTACAAGGAAGCATTAAATGCATTACTGAGTGGATGATGCCGTGAGATGCTGCGTGTAAATAATGCCAGCCGTGTGCTTGTGTACGTGTCATTGTTAGTCGGTGAATTTTGTGATCTGTTTCCATTTTCCGCTATGTATGACGTGTTGTATACCCTCTTAGAAATCTGGTCATCACAGAGGGTGCTGGGGGACTCGCCAAGTTTTGGAGTAAGGGTACTGTAGACCTCACTTGTTAGGGCCGTCACTTTTGTGCCATATCTGGCTGATAGTTTCTTGCAAGTATCACAGACATCATTTCCACTTGATTTCATGGCTAAATACACCATATTCAGTTTTGGCTGGGGCTTTGCCTCAGACCTCAAGTTGAGAGCTTTCTATGGTTGCACCGATAAGGCACTGGCCGATTATCAGTCGGCGGCACTTGTCAGTCAGCCGATAATCGGCACCTAACAATCGGCCGATATCGATTAATACAAAAAACTTACTTTGCTGTCTTATTTAAGTAATTTATTTATGCTCTGATTGTTATCCAAGGACTCTTACTTACTTACTTACGTGAAGGACTGCAGAGTGCAGACAAAACAAAAACGCACCTAAAAGCAAAATTACAAATTGCACCCACTTTTACCGGAAATGGAAGCTACTCTCATGTACGTTTACTTTTGGTAATAAAACAAAACTTGTACTAACCGGCTGTGTAGACCACAGTTGGCCGATACCAACATACTAATCAGCCGATACCGATTAGTGGTGCATCTCTAGAGCTTACACCGTTCTCCCAGACCAGTTAGCTGGATTTGGGGTCACTACTTGGGGGGAGGGAAGGAAAGTGGGAGAAAGGGTTACCCCACCCTCAATTTTTTGTCGCAAAATGATGCCAGTGCTGATGTTTTCTGCTGTTGTCTCAGCAGCGCACTGGTGATTGTTCCGTTGTATGTTCCATTTGTTGTGTTTCATGTCGGCTTTACCGTTTATCTAGTCTTTGTGTTACTGTTGTGTTCTTATATCAGACGGAACTGTCGTTAGCTGAAATTTTCTTTTCCGCCGGTCGTTTCAAGTTCTCTCGAGCATTGATTTAATCAAAGATATTTATATTTAATTTGTGAACTTCTGATAGCTTCTGTCGCTGAAAATCAAAGCAGTGCTCGAGTCATAACGAGTGATAGTTGTATGTTGGAGAATGGATCGTGTTTGTTTGGAGTTGAAGTATACATGAACAGTTGGTCAATGTGTAGCAATGTATCAACAGTGCAGTGTAATGTTTTGTGTCTCTCTTTAGCACTTAAAGTAATTAGCTGCAATTTTCATGCACAGCCATGATGAGGTGGGTTGCTTGTAGCATCCAGTTAGACCACTAATATAATGTATTCATGCTGCATATAAATACTTCCGGTGGTATTCAAGCATCTGTGGTTTATGGCTGTGCTGTTAGCTAGTTGCCTAATTTATGCATGGGCACTTCCGGCACAACGCTACAGTATGTAATTGTCAGTTGTTTGGGTGCGTTCTTTTATTGAACCAGATTTGTATGACAGCAATGTACCGTTCGACAATACCAGTCCGATTTATCTGCTCAGTCTGCTCTGGAAATTAGAGTTAGGTTAGAGTTGCACTGTTTTAGCATTTTTCACGGAGAATAACGAAAACGAGCACCTTATCTTTCATGAATTTCACGGAAGGTAACATCTTGCTAAAAGCACGCACTCTAACAATCAACATAAAAAAAGTTACATATTCTAGGAGTGACTATGAATAAATTAGGCACTTGGCTAATGGTCAACATGCAGCTTGCACATCATTTGTCACTGCTATAGCAGTTTGCTCTGGCCCAAATGCTGTTCTGTGAGACGGAATTCTCCGTCCACTGTTCCGCACCTAAGTTTCAGCAAAGTGACTGTTTTTCATGTAATAAAGAAGAATTAGAGATAATGTTAAGAGCATGGTTAGCAAAGTCACTATGATAGTGGATACTGACACAGTACACAATAAGTGGAATAGTTGTTACCGTGGCTGAGAATGGTATGAATATTCAGGTGTAGTAGAGCCATATACTACCTAGACCATAGAATATCTCTGTGAGTATTTATGCGCATGTGTACATCGGTTGGTCTGCATGGTAGCCTTACTCAATCAATCAAGCATGGTAGTGTGGGCGTAGTCTGGTCAGCCAGATTGGTGTGGGACAGCTGTCGACCACCGCCATCTTTCTGTCCAGTTGTGGTCTATGCTGAACTGATTCCAGACAGGACATGGTCACTGAGCTCAGAGCTGTTACTTTGCACAAATGGCAACTTGCATTGTCACACAAATGCTCATGTGGTCAGCCACAGATAATGAACCATGTTGTGGAGTGACCAAACCTCGGGCTTATACATCCACATTCTGATGATGATAACACGATCACTTGGCTAAGAGACATGTTAGTGAAAGCACTCGTGAAATAATAACTACAGTGGATGTGCATGAAACATGTAGCAATAATGTTCAGTTGTATCAAGGCTTTGCTAGCCGTTAATGTGATGTGATGCACCATCACTCAGGCTACCACCAATGGCAGCCGTCTGTGCTGTAGGAAATGCTACGATGATCTAGAACAAGTTCCATAATATGTCTGAGGAGAAGCATGATGTTCATGGCGTAGTAAAGCTGCCCAATGTGAGGCCATTACATTTTGCTGCTGTGCTATCTTTTTTTGCCTGCTTCTTAATTTCTGAGCTCGTTAAGCAGCTCCCATCACCATTAAAAGAAGATAGGCTGATAGGACCAAGGTTGGACTTAAAAACTTTGCTCCCTTGCTTTCCCAAATTTTTATAGGTCATACAAGTCTGGGCTTGAGTTTTCAACCCCTGTTGAATTTGTGTTGCCATGGTTTCCATTTGCAGCAGTCTAAAACATACCTGGAAAGCACTAATGCTTGTTTTACGTCTTTATAGAATTTGGTACATTTCAGTACATTTGGCTCCGAGAATAATGTGGCTGAAAATTTCATTTTTGTCATCAGAAGTACAAACTGTCGTGTAAACAAAGGGTAATTGCGCCTAGTGACTTTTGACTTATAGGTGCTGTACAAATAACTGTATCTATCAATCTAGCTGAAAATAGATTAATATGGAATTGAAAATAGGTGGCACAGTGGGCAGCCTTTTAATGGCAGTGCAGTGCTTATTGCTACGTTTACTAGTTTTTCAGCATGTGTGTGACTGTGAAGGCTTCTGTACTCTGATATTATTGCTATGTGCATCAGTAGATGCTTGTCGGCATAGCTGCAGTGAATGCAGGTTATACTGCAGCTTATGCAGTTGTACCACATTATTGACAGATGAACGTATTGATTCAATTTATGTTGTTGAATCGAGTGACTTAATTCCATGAGTGTTATGTCAGATGTCAAACGTGCTGTGGAGTATACATTTATGGAGTAGCAGCTTCCGTAAAATTGACGCAATTGCCGACTTCTCGAAAATAAACAACAGACTGAATTATGTGTAAATAGTGATAATACAGAGAGTGTTGAATGACATTTTTGTGGTCTTGGTTATTACTGTGTCGGCCCAGCTAAGCCTTTGTGTGTAGGACAAGTCAGTCGTCCCACTAACCATAACTGTAATCACATTTATAATGGCCAGCGCACTGTGGATTTGCTATATGCTGGCACAGTAGGCACCGATGCACCCAATGCAATAATAACCCAGACCACAGTTCTTTGGTCAAGAACTATGTCTGTTTGATGCTTGCAAATAGTTACAATTGACTGAACTCGCCTGTGAGCTAGTTGATAGCTAGAGCTTGCATGACGGTAGATAGTAGGTCACATTGAGAGATCGTAGTCAGCCGTCGAGAATAACTCTCTGTTGTTTGTCTTGTGCAGTAGTCATTATTTCTGTTTATGTACGTACGGCTTTCCATACCTAGTTCATAAAGTCAATACTGTCATTTTTACTGGCATGTTTTCTGTGCTCAAGTTCTTTGAAGGTCATTTCCATAGGATAAGTTTACAGAATGTTGGAGTGGATTTTAACGTGCTGAATGCCTTGTGTTACCTAACAGTGTTGCGGCACTGGTAATAATTTTTAAAAATAATCATAATAATTTATGTCCACCACGTAAACACTTGGCCATTACTATTCATCTTTGCCATTAATACATAGTGACAGTGGAAGCGAAGAATGATGGACAACATCAGTATAATGTTAGCGCATGAAAAAGAAATATGCAACGATGTGAGCTTGTATGAGTGTCCTACAAGTTTCCTGGTCAACAGACCCACAAGGCCGTAACCAGGAGTGCGTTTCAATGGTGTTTTCTTGCCTTGTTCTACCTTCCTTCCTTTTCCCTGCCTTCCCTATACCGCTGCCTTCTGGTTCCCTGTGAAGCAGCTCCCTTAAATTCAGGTGGCTGCAGATGTTCTATTTCTGTTGAAAACAATATCTGGAAAAATTTTCTGGATGCCCCTGGAGAATTTTTCGTATTTTATTTGCGCTGTCTTGACATCCAAAACAGCGCCCAGTTACGGCTGTGCAGTACCTAGTTACCTGCTCATCAGAAGTGAACGTTATATAGAGTGACTCGAAAAACGTGGGAACACGCGTACAATTGTCATCTTAACAATTTGGGACTTTACTTGGGCCCTGATAATGTCACGTATCAGAGTTTGTTGTGTTTAATAATGTCAAAATTTGTACTCTTATATCTTAAAATGTTCAAACTGCTGCTAGTTGTATATTATGATGGGTAAATTAAGAATTGAATTCTAATGACAAGTTTGCATAAAGAAAAAAGTTTGGTGCAAGACAGCTGCAGAATGAGCTTCCAAATAAAAATTGTTGCATGGCAAAACAGTAGCCGAGTGTTCTCACTTTTAGGGGCCACTGTGTAGTGTGTGACCGTTTCAGTCTTATTTGTTCATGTAATATTTGTCACACTTGTGCTGGTTTATGTTGAATGTTGCTATTGTGCAGTAATGCATTTTCTATATCACGCTATGATGACATCATTGTATATGCAGTTATGTTGTAATTTAGATGCTGTCTTTGTTTTGTATGTCGGAATATTTTTGTTGAATCAAGAACTGTTTACTCTATAACAGTACTTACTCATAGTCATTTTCTAGTGCCAGTCGATAATAGCAGTTTTAACTAAGTATTTGCTTTGCCTGTGTCACATACTTGTTTGAAATGGGCCGTGGCTTGGCTGAGTAATATTGGTAATTCCTGCCGACTTTTTTCTATTGTGCGTGAAAGAGTTTTGACTCGAGATGGAATAAGAACTTTTTGACATCCGCATGCTCCCTGAACCCACTGGGGAGGTCGCGGCACTCCCTGCATCCACTAGCTGGATTAAAGAAGTGCGACTTTGTGGTAGGGGACAGGAGGTCACAAAAGGCAGGCGAGTGATGAGGGTGGACACAATGAGGTGTACATAGGGCCTACATCCCCAGCAACAATTTGATAGATTGAGCCCCATTGTGACATCATGTATAGTGGCCATTGAGCTGAGTGAAGCTGGGTTTGTTTTTCTCTTCTGTCTGTGTGTTCACGCCAAAAGTGAAAACTACTCACCACAAATTGATGTAATTTGGTATGAATATGTATTATGGTGAACCCTAGGTGATTAAATTTTGGTGACCTTTCGCCATTGACCTTGAGACTGTTTTATTTTTTTTGTATTTTATTTGTATTTTTTTCAATAAGAAAAATCACTATAACTTGCAGTCAGCTGGTCAGATTTTGATGCAGTTTTATATAGAAGTGAATGTTAGTTGATTCTATAAGTTGAGTGAGAGTTTGACCTTTGACTTTGTGAGCGTGATGGCATCGGGCAGGTTACTGTTTGTGTGAGTCATAGTATTTAATTCTGGCTTTGCTCAGTTTATGCTGGCACAAATGAGCCATTGTCTGCTCATGTGAGATGAATGTTGCATTTGTTTAAAACAGCGTTGTTTTGTATGCTGCTTTGCGTCGGTCGTTTCTCCGCTACATGCTGTGAATGGAACGCCAGCGACATGACATGTTCTTATACTGTACTATCGTCTTATCATGTTCCCACTTATTTGTATGGTAACAACTGGTCAGTTATGTGTAGAGTGGAACGTTGAACTCTGAACTGTCCCAGTGCAACAGCTTACAATTTGTATTCATTTATCAGAAATACAGTCGGCAGTCAGTATGCAACTCTGTGTGATCACTTGCGGCCTTCTAGTGTTCATCAAAGTTGCACGGTGACCACAAACCTGGAGTACTCGGGTATTTCTACAAACATAACTGGGGGAATTCTGTGCAACCTCATGGAAAATTCTTAACAAACAAAACAGTTTCAGTTCAATTAAATTAAATATCTGCATAACACAGCAAGGTCTTTGGCTTGAAATGAACAGTCTCGTGAATTTCAGAGATTGTCACAGTGCGTTGGTGACATTGCTGGAGTTGATGTGGAATGACCCTTGACCTATGAAGGTCATTATTACGTTTAATTTTTGTTGTGATAAACTATGGAAAAGTACAGTTTATGGCTCTGGAAAACTTGGGGAATTTTTTCCTCGTACTTTGTGGCCACCCTGACTAGTTTTTAGTTGCTACCAGTGGGCAGATAAAGACTTGATCACATCCAGCAACGACGTTGATAAAAACAACATGGAAAATACTTTTATTATTAACAAAAATATGTCAAATAAGCACAACCGAATCTCACTATGTTACTGTACATAATAAAGAAGTTATTTACAACCGTTTGTGACAAGTTAGGCATACAGATCGTGAGAGACGAGCAGCACAACAGTAGTTATTCATCGCAGAATACATGATCTTTATCAAACTGCATAACATTCAGCAGGAAAACGTTATGTTAATAAATGTTAATATGTTAATAAAATGAAAAAAATTCCAGCACTTTGCAGGACCCCCGAAACGTTTCCAAGGACTCTGTCGTAGCCCAGCAATTAAATATACAGACAAACAACCAGTTACTCAATATATAGACGTAGACAGACTTTACAGGCGCAGGCCGAAGCCTCTATGCCCGCATCTTGAAATCACTTTACGATAAACTAACTTAATAAAATTTCTCACACAACACTACATAACGCCCATCACGAAGTTGCAAAGAAACTGGTTAGCACATAGCACGAGTACTTTGTACATTTACACATGGTGTTCTATAGATGGAAGGCATGTTGGTTATTTTGAACCACAAGAAAATTCCAGGACCTCAAACTTTCTTTTCCAGTACTTTCCCAGAACCGAACTCATTTCCCAAACTTGACAGGTCCTAGAAATTTTAGAAATAATCCAGGACTTTGAGGAGGTGGGAACCCTGTAAAGGATAAAGGTTTTATCCAAACTTCTAGATATTAACGCCAAAGTTTTCTTCTTCTTCTCATAGTACTACTACCAATACTTTTAATTCTTTATTTAACTGACCTGCTTTGCTGAAGTTACTCAACGCAAGGCGGACTTTCCCAAAGCCAAACATTAAGAATAGCATATGGAACAGCAGACTAGTATGTTAAGATTCTGCACCAACACAACTGTGTTAAATGTAGTAGTAAATAAATGGTGGTTTTCATATAACATAATACTACATACGATAGGCACTGGAATGCATCTACTACTACTCATAAAGAACTGCTAGGTAGATCGTCAGAATTACTTGAAAAACTGTTTGACATTGGTGTGACTAAAATGAAATACTCGTGCCAACATACAGGGCAACTAACTGACAAGAGTGATAAACCAAACTTCAACTAAATATCCATTTTTCCTGTAAAAGTACAGCACTGGCTTTTTATCAGTAACATCGGAATTTGATTTCAGCGAATTCTGTATGGCAATACACTAAATACATTCCACATCAGACATTCAAGCAGTTTCTTCCCGTTGCCAAAACCATGTTCAGGTAAACTAGCACATACTCAAAATATGTTGTTTAATTACATATTAGTGCGCTAAGAAAGTTGGCGAAATAAAATGTAGTTTATTACAACTTTTTTTGTGTCTCAATACAGCCCAACACACACAGCAATCTTTTCATAATAACGCCCATAAGCCTACACACAAAAAGTAACACTGATAATCCCACCAGCCATTTTCCCAGACAATCAAACTGCTGGGCTGTTACATAACATTAATTCTAAAATTCATCAAAGACACTCTACATCAATATTACTCATTAAACTGGGAGACGTTTACTAGACTGAAGTGAAAACGTTATTGCGCATTGGCAGGATATAACAATTTACAATCTATTGTTGTTGGTTCTACATTTGACGTCGGGGTTTAACCCCAGCTGGAAAAATCCAAAAACTAAAAAGATCCAAAATCCCCGGAATTCCCCACCACTTCTAACATTCTGACCTAGTTGACAAAATTTCACAAACCCAGCGATGACTGTTGTGCCGCAGCATCGAAACGACCAACGTACATGCAATATTAAAGTTTACGTGCAATATGTATACACGTAATAAAAGCACAAGTCATTTGAGATTATAACAGGTCGGTGGAGTCAATGCAGTGAAAACAAACAAAAGATGCAGTCAGCAGGTGTTAATTGCCGAGTGCTACGTCTGTGCGGTGGTGTAGTCGTCAAACAGACGCTGAGGCAGTTTCACTCGGCAAGCTACGACGCCCGTCATGGGCTCCGGCAGCTTCGTCTTCATTAGCTCCCATGTGTCCGACTCCAGATCAAAGCCTTGCACAGTGTCCTGCACAGAACATACAGTCGTACAGACACCGGCGGAGTAAGTAACACTATGGCTTAACATCTCGCTTGACACATTGCAGGTCATTTCAGAGACGATCTTCTTTACTGGTACAAAAACCCAGTCTTCCCAACAAAATGGCTCGTACAGTAGGACCTGCGAATCATTTTTTTGCATTCGAATCGAATCTCGAATCGAATCGGCCGTCCGATTCGATTTCGAATCGGCCGTATATACCAGCAAATATTTAATCCATTCCATCGGTATTTATTTTGTATTTGTCACGAACGAGAGTGATGCATGCAACTGAGTACTTGCTATTCATTTCAATTCAGTCCTAAAACGCGTCAAACTATGCCGCTGTACGATTATTTAACTCCAAAACTCGACTTTAAACGCAAATTTAACCACCGCCAATCGTTTCTTTACAAAGGACGATTGACGGTGCGGACGATTCGAATATTTCGAATCAGATCATCACTACGAATCGAATCCCGAATCGGAAGTTCGATTCGAAATCGAATCGAATCTCGAAGCTTCGCAGGTCCCTATCGTACAGCAAGCCAAATCCAACTGCAACCAAGTTACAACACAAAATGACATAAAGAACTTGACAAATAAATACTAGCATGTGCAAACATAATGAAACTAAAGCCTGCTTTTTTACAGGCCTTTTATGCCATTTGGCCAGGAGTGGGATCTGGTCTATTCTACAGCTCCCAGGATTAAGGATTGAGCAAGGTTTAACGTTACACAAAACACATTATCGGGGACGGGATTTTAATGACCCAACCAAAGCAATGAAGGAAGATAGGTCATAAGGATTAGGCTTCAATCCCATCAGGTCCACCCCAATGTGCTCACAATAATACAACAACTACGCAGTATGAAACAAAAACACACAAATAAACATAAATACATACATACATACATACATAAAAATTTATATAGCGCCAAAATCGTACAAATCTAAGGCGCTGGCACAGGGTGACTAGACGGCGAAAGCGGACTGGAAGAGGTGAGATTTTAGTTGACGTTTGAAGGTTGATAGTTTGTCACACAATGTCATACATAAATAAATCTATGCACAACAAAACAGGCCCAGTGTGACAAAAGAACCGCTCATCTAAGTGTGCATATGCACACTTAGATGAGCGGTCATATGTATGACTGTGCAAAACTTCAGTACACAATACAACACAGAACATCTCTCATAATCTCCCCTCTTACCTCCAGACAAACATAATAGCTCAGATGCCGTCTATTGGAGGAAAAGGGGGCAACGGCTCCCAGGGCAGACACTTGGTAGTGCAGAGCCTCCGACTTCTGATCAAGAGAGAGGATTCGACTGTAGGCAGGCACCGCTGTGCAGTAAACATGGATAAGTTATTCACACTTACCTCTGTGCCTCTATCAGTATCAAAAGCAGATTGACTGCGTAGTAATACTGGGATCAGCTGTGAGCCATATGCTCCACCTATGAATATTGGACTGTGTATACCTATATTAGCACGCACACACAATGAATCAACAGTGAAATGACTGGCATTACCTGGAAGCTGTGAGCATCCCAGCTGTAGCCGCCAAGTATGTAGATCCGTCCGTCACACTGTACGGCCGGTGCCTCACTCTGTCCATGCAGCGATGGAGTCAACGTCGTCCAAGTGTCGCCGCCAATGTCATACATCTCGGTCATCATCACGTCACGACGATCACCCGCGTTTGTGTTGCCGGCGGCGACAAACAGGTGGTCACCGTGGGCAACCATCACGTGATAACCACGACTCTACACCGCCAATAACATGCCAGTCAGACGGCAAGAACATACTATCAGTTAATTAATAAATGATGTCTTTATTTGGGCATGTGGCTTACATGGTCAGAATTATAATCTAATACTAATACTCAAGACAATGGGTGACTAACTTTTGCTAAAACTTAAGTTTTAAACTATAGTTTTAGGCGGAACTTCAGTTTAAAATGAAGTTAATCCGAAAAGTAACGTGGCGCTGAAGTTCTGTCTTAAACTCGGTTTAAAACCAAATTCTTCCGCTAAAACAAAGATTAAAACTTAAGTCAAGACGGAACTTCAACTTAAACCGAACTTGCGCTTGCTAAAACTCTAAGTCTTTATCTTCCATTTAAAACCGAAACCACTTCAACTTTCACTTAGACCAGATATCAACAAAGTGGCAAATTGTTTATATTTCTGTCACAGTTGCAATTGCAGCAGTGGTCGTATGTAATCGCCGTATGCATCGTGGAATTTTAATGTTTGAAAACATATATTATGGATATACACATGCAGTGGAGCAAATACGTGAAAGCAACAATGTTGTTATTGCAACAATCTGAGCAGCTGGAGACATTATCAGTTAATAACAACGTCATGTATCCATGCTAGTCAATGACAAATATATAACTAAATTACCAGGCAAGGGATGTATAAATGATTTCCGTAGAATGTTGTCACTTGTTGGGCACTATGTGCAGCACTGTGCTTCCCTGTTTGGTGTCGGGGTTAATACTACGGATTTGTAAAGTAAATAGTAAATCTGAGCTATTTTTGTGACGTATCATTACATTTATTTAGCTGCATTAAGTGGGATGAGGTTGATTTTTGGCGATTATATCGTCGCCCGTCCGTCTGTCTGTCGTCTGTCTGTAACATTTGTGCATCCAACTCAGGTGATTGAAATTTTTGGCAATGTTTCTATGCCATTTGGTACCTTGGCTATCTCTGACCTTTGGGTAAAAATTTTATGGAGATCATCCCTGGGGAACCCCTATGTTGGGGGAAGGGGGAGTTAAATGCAAGAGGGGTAGCCAAACATAGTGATTTTGGACATTTCGAAGGCTATATCTCGGAAACGATGCAAGATATAAGTTACTATTAATCACTAATAGGAAGTTGCATATGAGCTTTCGATTGGCGCAAAAGTCGGTGACCTTGAATGACCTTGAACGGCATAATAGCCCTAATGGCTGCATAATTTTACCAAATCCGGTAGCTTTCTGGGCAGATT
>Ga0209562_1000507_pt1 | contig 13288 bp, 7 predicted proteins | sample WorMetvacBELIZE2_FD_187399 | JGI IMG/M metagenome (GOLD analysis project Ga0209562, IMG submission 187399) | Marine gutless worms symbiont microbial communities from Max Planck institute for Marine Microbiology, Germany - Olavius vacuus BELIZE.2... | ecosystem: Host-associated > Annelida >...
GCGCATTATCGACGTCGCAGTTGTTTTCACCACTCCTTCACTGCGACGTCGATAATGCGCTGATCAAGACGTTCCCACTCGTCCACGATGCGCTGGCGAAGTTCTTCAACATTTGCAATCTTCCCCTTGTTGTGAACCCTCTCCTGCATGATTCCCCATATCGCACAGCCTAGTCGACGGGGTTAAGATCAGAACTACTGGGAGGCCACAAACGTGGTGGGATAAAATCAGGCGTGACTTACTGACTTCTTTCAGCAACTCGACCGCCTCACGAGCTCTGTGGCAACGAACGATTCTGTTGTCTGCAAACTTGTAAAAAAACACGTCACATTGACGTCATCACTGGCAAAGAATATATACTGTATATCAGTAAACACGACGGAAACAGTTGTTAATTGTTGAAAACTGTTGTTTCAACAGTTAGTGAAAAGTTGACGCCAAAAGTTCACAGTCTGTATGGAAAAGTATGTAATGTACGGCGACAAAACTCGTGCGATGAGTTTTACAAGGTAGTGTAGACACATTAGTCAGTCAGGTGAGGTGGACAACTAAGCCGTCGTGTTATGTCAAATTATGTGAGGAATGTTGGTGTCAAAAATTATTAAAATCATACAACTACTCCTCAACTTATAGCCAATAATATGAGTGGGTGTTTTTTTCTGAAACACGGTGTATAGCGAATGTTTACCACACTAACATCGTTTTTTTGCTTTAAATAAACAATACGTCGTATGCATCGTGTTCCTTCATCAAGTACATAAATCATATTTTCTCTTATACTGTAAAATTTTCTTAATATCAAAATAATTGTAATAAAAATCATTAGTTAATCCTGGCACTAAAATACATCATGTCGCATAATTTTTGGTGTGTATTTATGCAGAACGAAATGGCTGTAAAGAGCGTTTGAATCTTTAACGGCGTTTTTCTTAAATCAACTTTGTTAGTTCTTGCCGGCAACTCATCAACCGATGACGTCACGAAACACAGCGGTATATCGGTATCACGGTATTTCTGTGACGGTATATTATCGTCGGGCATTTCGTGATGCCGCGCATCCCTACTACTGTACAGCGCCACTGTCGGACAGTTGAGCGAAGGCCAACGTACCACGGCACCACGGACCGTGCGAATAGTGTTTTTAATGCTCAAGTACGACTGATACGGAAGTAACTGGCAGCCTAGCTGTAAGCTGGTCAAAACCAAACCGACACATATGGTTCCTTGTTCAACTGAGCAGCACAGCAATGGTTGAAATATCTGAATAATGCCGGAAATGCTAAATAATAACCTAGTCATGCGAGGTGACACCCCGGGGATGAAAGCTCATGACATTTATAGGCAAAGGAATTAACATATTTGCGGTATACTTCAATAAATTATATAACAGACAGGCCTACAACACTGTACGATAAGTAACGACACGCAAGTAGTTGACGTGCGATCAAAGCCGACAAATAGCCAGATCAGTCTAACACAGAGCCCATGGGGTGTGGAGCTCAGCTGGCAACACAACCATAATTTTCCACTGTGACGTATGAACCCAATACATTAGGTCAGTTTTAGATATGTGATCAGAGTTCATCAGCAAGTCTGTGCATGCAAGTGTCTTTGTCTCTATGATTTGTGCCATAACACACAGACAGACACAGCTTCTCGCTGGCTATACTATCAGCTTAGCCAGCTGAGCCAAAAAGTAATAAATGAATTAAAGTGAAGTAAAAAACGCAGTGAAGGAATAAATCTGCGAAGGCGGGTGGGGTCAGCAGTCTCTGATAGGAAAGAAAGCTAAAGTGTAGCTGCAGAGCTTAAGGGAAAGAAGAACAGCAACAAGATCGTCATCATCATCATCATCATCAACGAATTTCATCGCGACGCAAGTCTTAAACAAAACTTCAGGGCCGCTCGTCGATGTGAAACGAAGATAATAAGTAATATCTTTCTGCTGTATATTACTTGTGTATGTGTGTTTGTCGGTCTGTAAAGAGGGTTACTGTACTTTGTAAATAGCGCTATTTAATTTTCAGTACTGCAATGCAGTGACGACGTTAGGGAAAATTTACTGGGTACTTTAAAACAGGACATGTTTGAAAGTTTGTTGCTCCTGTTTACAATAACAGAGAAAGGCGTTCCGTTTATCAAACTCTTCGGTAGTTTATTTGCATTATTAACATTTTCACTACGACAACTGAAAGCTACTCTTAGAATAATGTATTAATGTTGGCCGTATAATTCTGTTTAATCATAATCTAAGTGAAGAGTCGAATCATGCAGTCTTAATGCGCACCATTTTTATTCATCTGCATATGACAAGTCGCAGCATATTCAACAATACAAAAATAGCATAATAGACGGTTAAAGTTGACTCAACAACACAAAGCAGACTACAAGCACAAGCCACAAACTATACACACGATAACATGATCAGGACTGTAAAAGTGCTCCAATGGCTTTGGTCGACTTAACAACGCAAAGCAGACTACAGCAAGTATATCACAAACCGTACACAGTACAACGCGGTTTACAGGACTGCAAAAAGGAGGCCTACTCGGGAGGGAAGAGCATGAAGCCTATGAACAGCAGAACAGCATAATCTATCTGTAATTATTTCTTACTTACTTATTAACGTATTGACTACTCACAGCCAGTGATGGGCAAATCCCAATCAGTCACAACTGGGATTTAAATCGCGATTTAACCATTTTTGGCGATTCGACGCGAGGTGTACAAGATATTATTAAAAGAATGTGATTCGATTTGCCATTTGATTTGAAAATTCTGTGATTCGATTTGAAAAATAGTTAAATCGCGGGAAATCGCAAAGAAAAGTCACTCAGTACTACCATCATATGGGCACAGAGTACAGCTTGGCATCGGGGCGCAGAAGACGGGGACCGTAAGGGGCCGCAGGTTGACTGATTGATTGAATAAGGTTTAACGTCCCACCAAACACATTACAGGTCATATCGGGGACGGGTTTTTACGGGTCAAATGACCAACCAACAGTGTCAAAGCACTGAAGGAACACACAAAACAAAACTAAACCAAATAGAACAAAACACCAGAATCCATCTTAACTAAGGAATACAGACAACACAAATTAAACACAACAAAATGAACCCAGGTTCGGTCGCTTCCTACGACCTCCGGCCTGGAAACGGAGTGGGACTATTCTGGTAGAAAGGGAAGGGATGGACAAAAGAAGAAAACAGGTAAAGCGAATGAAAGAAAGGGGAAAGTAAAAAGGGCAAATTATAAGGAAGTAAATGGACAAGGGGGAAGAGGGGTGTCCCGGTCCCACATGGGGAGGGGCCGCGGATTAGCTGCGTGACAGTTACGGGAGGGAAGGACTATAGTGTCAGAGGCTACAGCAACGATCAAACCCGCGGGTGTGGGGCCAGCAGCATGCAGCAAACACGTCACATTGCTCACCCCCTGCAGACTGCAGAATGTTGGTCCATGGTCTACAGACATTACACTCACACCGACAAACTGTCATACCAGGGAGACCTGTATTAACGAGTTCCCTGCCAGTCTCTGTCACGCTGTGGTCTGATTTCTGGGGCTCAGACTTACACTTTGGGGTGTTTAGAGTTTGAGCACAGAGTGGTGGCGGGGACTAACCACCGTTGTCCCGGGGCAGTGCGGTAGTGGAGTTTAGATTGGCACGGGCAGGTCGGGATCGGGTGGCAATATTGCTGGCGAAAATTCTAGCCCGTGCAGGACTTAAGCATGAAGAGCTCGCCTAACTGCACGCACCGTAGAAGTACCAGGATTTGTTTCAGCGAACGAGTGACTTTTGTTTCTTGCTGCACCATGTATAAATTCATTTACTTACTTAATTACTGCTCAACTACTGCTTCGCATCAATCATTCAATCAATCAACGCGAGATTTGTAGGGAGCGGCTAAACGACACGTCCAGCAGCGCCGAGCACGATCAAAAAGTACATTCTTGAGTCATTTTCCGAACGTACTTGTATTCGCATGCGAGTGACTGACCAACTGTATTTCAGTAACTGACTGTGATCACTGACTATGTACATGATTGTACATGTATCACGTTATTTTTGATGTCGTGAAAACTCGGTGAACAAAAGTGTCACGTTTAAAAAGAAAATGAAAGATTAATACTTGTTACTGAATTTGAGATTTGAGGAAAAATGGGATCTGAGAACTGAGATACATGGCTAAATGATTAAAATCTATTTACTAAATGATTCGATTATGGATTTGCCCATCACTGCTCACAGCATCGTTTGAGTACTCTTTAAGTATAGTCAATAGAGTACTCCAGGAGTAAAAACCTGACTGCTGCAGCTCTGCATGTGGCAGAAACGACAACACACACAATTACGCACACACGGAATGAACGCCGCAAGAGTCACCAGTAAACAAATAGCATCTAAACACGATTTAGCTACAACAACATACAAAAATAAGCATCAGCTTTAACACTCATTTGTACAGCAAAAATATTATGAATTACTCTGTAACGTCTTTTAACGTCCCTCGTCGGTCGTGGTCCATGCTGTACTGACTCCAGACATGATAAGGTCAGTATGCTACTAGTTTGCACAAACTGCAAAATGCTTCATTGGTACAATGCCCATGTAGTCAGCCACAGACGACAAACTGCATTAGCCGGTTGCATAATATATTCATCGGCATCACTAGAATATCTAATTTAATTTTTAACGTGCAACTGCATGTAATGCAATGCAAGGTATTGTGAAGGCATTTCTGTCCGACCGTCTGCCGAACGCGTGGACTGTGACAAAACTAAAGAAAGTTGCGTCCACATTCTTATACCACATGAAAGATCGTTCAACCTAGCTTTCTGACAATAAGAATGGTTGGTCGGAGACGACCACTTCTGCCTGTAATTTTGCTGATTTTCGATCGATATTCGCTCGTGGCACCTCAACCATAACACCTAGAGAAAAAAGGGCAATTAACACTAACAGGAAGTCCACTATGCGCTTTCCAATGAGCCTAAGAGGAACATCGTACGTTGCCGCTAAGCCCACAAAATGGGGCTCACGAACGCAAAATGGCCGTTCTAAGTAAAAAAATGCACTTCAATTGAAGAAAGTCTGCTACAAAGTTTCTTTGTGTGAATACTGTCAGCGATAAAGTTCCAAGGCATTCATTGGCCTATCTATCCATCCAAGAAAGGTTCACATGGGACGTCCACTACTATGAGAAAATTTGGCAAAACTGACCTGCCCCCTTCAAAAATGCTGATTTCCAACCAATATTCACTTGTAGCGCCTTACCTGTAGAAAAAAGTTCAATTAACACGAATAGAAGGTCCACTATGAGCTTCCAATGAGCCTAAGATGAACTTTGTACGTTGCCCGTAAGCCCCCCAAAGGGGCTCAAAAATGCAACGTGACCGGTTTAATCCAAAATTTTAACCATAATCTGCGATAACTTTGAGCAGAACGAGATAGGATGTCAGTTATAACAGGAAGTTGCATACGGGCTTTCCATTGGTACCCAGATCGGTGACCTTGAATAACCTTGAAAAGCATAATAGCCCTTATTTTGTGCTATTTCACCAAATTTGATAGCTTTGCAGGTCAATTTCGTCACAGCAGTTGAAGACAGACGTGTAATATTTGCAGAATATCGTCTTCCAGTTATGTATGGTCAAACCTGACCCACGCCGCAGTCGCACGATCTCTTTGAGACAACAGAGCTTCTTGTTTAATTCTGCCTATGGATGCATTCTTTTATTGAATGAGATTTATCTGACAACACTGAAATCTGTTATAGCTTATTATCACAGTTTTGCTATTATTATGAAGCTGCATTCACTAAAGATCTGCTCGTAGTTAATATCAAAAACTACGTCAGCATTTAGAACAACTTACATCATCAATCTTTTCACAATCAACCAAAAACATTACCATTGTATCGTGGCATTCAATAAACAAACGCACATATAAACAGAATTAAAAAATTAAATTACATATTCTAGAGATACTCATGAATGAATTATGCAACTGGCTCATTGTGGAGTCATGAACACCGGCCAACCTTGCTGATGGCGGCCTTCAATAACTACAGTACACTGATGATGAGAATGCCAGCAATGAAAGCACCACATTAATTCAAGTGATGTGACGAAGCTGATCAAAATTCGCGAATTTCCACTTTAAAAATTGGTCGAATGCGAACAAAGGCATTTATTTTATCAGTCGGAACGTAATGCATTGGTTAGGTCAATTAAATGATTGTACCAATATGTTAATTATTTTCTAAAGTCAATAAAAACTGTGTTCATTTATTAGTACAGTGTCACACATCACTGAGCAAAAATTATGTTCCACATTCAATAACTGTAGTTTGTGTGATAGGTTGAACTGGAGAAAAAAAGGTTTGTCTGCACTTTCTGTTCATATGAAATCAGTTGTAGAACAAGGATTTTTCACGAATTCGCATTTGACAACAAAACGCTTAAAACATTCGTTGAATTTCGAATCTGTTGAAAACGTCCGAAGTTCAAATGTTGTTGAATTCGAATTCGAACTTCATCACATCCCTAATTAATTCACAACTGGAATGAAGAGACACACGAATGCATGCCAACTACAAAATATAATTCACAGCCAGAAAACACTGTATCACAATGCTCGTATTACGATGAAAAAAATATACGCAAACGAAATGCAAGTCTTTCACAGATTCTGCCAGCTGCTGCAAGGTATGCGACAGAATAGATACACGTAAACAGAAGGCTAACATCGGCAGAGTTCTAGCACTCTATCCTCCATAGCCTGCCGTCGTAAGATGAACCTGTCACATTGTCATAACACGACCTTTGCTTCAACTAAACAAAGCGCCACAAGTAATCAATTCTAATCTAATTTATATCGTCAAAGACCAGTCCAGTGTGTTAGCTATCTCTTAGGACAATGTTACTGCATTAACTATCTATAATTAGTTATTTTTAAGGTTTAGTTAAGCAGTTAAGTTGTAGTCTTTTTAACATGTCTGTTGGTGCTGTATTGTCTGCCTTACAAGGCGAATAAACTTCAAAATAATAATGCAAGAGCAGTTGTTTATGTTCCACAGATACATCGGTAACGTATATCAATTTCCTGTGGATAAGTACAGGAAATTTTTAATTTTTTTACAGGAAATTTTGTACAGAAGTAACAGTAATGACTAATGTGTCCGACAACGACAATGTCACTTCTCAGGCACAGCAGTAAAGATGGCAGGTGCAGTCATGGAAAGCAGCGCCTAAAGAAATGTGTTTTCAGGCGGCTACGGAAGACAGACAGTGATGTTGCAGACGTAACATGCTGCAACAGACTGTTCCAAACATGAGCTATGGCGACTGGAAAGGCTCGGTCGCCAATAGTTGACAGCCACGTATGCTCGTCTGACAATTGCACGGCTTAGTGTGATAAAGATTATTGGCTGGCTCTCTGAGTCTTAGACAGCCTTTATTCTCAGCTTTTCTGTCCCAACGTATCTACGTTTGTACACAGTTTTCTTCTGCCCAAACTGGAGGAAAAATGGCAAGGCTAATTTCACTGAAATCTGTCCTAGGGTCAAGTAGGGTGCTGCAGAAAATTGGCCGCAAGAACTCTTCACTGCCTAGCAATGGCCGAAAAAAACCTCCAAAACAGACGCAAAACTGGCAAACCATATCGACCTGATACCTCCAAAATGTATCCTAGATTGCAAATGCTAAGACAGCTAGAACTTTCACTGGAAGTCGCTGAATTTCCGGTGAATAACATCTCTGACGGCATGCACACAAAACAGCTTTGTTAACTTTTGATTAAGGTATTAGCTTTTGCATGGCAGCCCTTGAAATTAGCCAAGAGGAATTATTCAGTTGCATACGACTGCCATAGTTGCTACAAGTGTCACTGACTGAATTATCAACTCACATGCTGTTGGTTAGATTTCTGCGATGCTCGCACAAGGGTATCACCTCATATGTCTCTGCCTTTATAATCTCTCTCCACATGCTAAACAAGATCCAACAGTCGCCTGCCAGCTTGTCATGTCACTTTATGCAGGTTTGTGACAATATTATAGGGTCCAGAATTATCTGCAGTACATATCTACTGATGCAAACCAATTCATATGACAAACAGTTTTAGGTAAAAAAAGAAGAAAATCAACTGTACTACTTACTTCTCTCGGACCCACTCAATATCGCGTTCTTCATCACGGTAGCATTTGTCGAGAAAGCCAATAAGAACAGCCTCCGGAAGGTTGATGTATTGCGCAACCTGAACACCATCCATCTTGTAATATTAAGCCATTCACCAATTATACATATTCGAAACGTGGTGCTTAAGGCTGTCAGGAGTTTCACGGACACATCATAAAAAAGGAATGGTTGCTGTTTGAACTAATCACGAGAGAAAACTGTTGGAAAGCACAGAATAATGCAACACATGACACGAGAAGAGAAATGTCTAGAGAACGAAAATACACAAGGGTATGTCAATGAGCCAGTTGCATAATAAATTCATGGTCATTTTGCCACACCCCTTGAATATGTAATTTCATTCGCTGGTCTCTTGGGTGCGTTCATTTGCTCAATCATATTTATATGACACTGACAAAAATACCACTCCGATTAATCTGATCAACCTGCTCTGCATTCTTTTATTTTGATTAATCCGAGTGGTATTTTCGGACGCTACAATGTTGTCAATGTCAGATAAATATGATTCAGTAAACGAATGCACCCAAGAGATCAGCGAATCAATTAAATTACATATTCTATGGGTGTGTGAAAATGCCCATGAAAATGAGGTTGTATACGAATTACTGAAGACAGACATCAACAGTACAACGATCTGCTCACTGCCAGACCTGCTAGCAGATGGCACTAGATGATAATGATGAATTATACACATAGTGTTGGCCTTCTGTTCAACAAGTAGCACAGTGATAACTGTTAAGTACCGCAGTTCTTGCCATTACTGCCTGATGATCTCTGATACTGCCAGGCTGCCAGCAAACAACGGTCATGGTTTGCTCACACTGTGATACTGTCGGTGATCAGGATATGAAACGTACTGGGTACAAGAAGCTTCAATGAATCAGTCTGAGATTAGTAGAACCGTCAAGGAGCCAAACGATGACGTTATTGATAGGGTAGGATAGAGGAGGAGTGTTCTACAAGGGACAACACAAAATACTGGCAGCCTCCGAGCAGTGAAGCTCAGCGGCAAGGACAGCTATAAGCAACACGATCTATAAGTCCCGTCACCCAAGTCAGACTGACCTAGCCTTTGGTTTGTGATCAGAGTTCATCAGTAGGTCTGTGCATGCAGGATTATAAGTCTCTGTGTGTAGCGGTTATAATGTGGCATCCTGGTTAACACACAGACACACACAAAACAGACAGAAAACATTTTACCGGTTACACTATTAGCTCAGTGGGATGAGCCAGAAAAGGAAGTCAATGGGGGCATATTGTGAGGCACAGAAACACCTCATGTTGACAGTTCTCGCCTGATGTGTGGAAAGAAGAACTTGCAAGGAACGAAAAGAATTCAACTGCTTGACGATATGAGAGGAGATGGAAGCTATGAAAAATTGAAGAGATTGGCCGAATACTAAAGAAGGTAAAGTGTAGTTATCGAACCTGTTAAAAGAACAGATTCAAACAGACTGTAACCAAAAGCCAAATTATATGGCACATCCAGAGATAACATCATCGTCATCCATTTATTTCACACAATGGCAGCATGAGAAACAATAAAGAAAAAATATACAGACAACATACACAACATATGCTAACAGAAGCTAAAATGATAAAAGTCACAATACACTGGCACATAAACCCAGGTTCATTCAGGCACAAAACAGAAGAATTCTAGACCTCTTCGTTAATGTCGAACGTCTGTTGTCGCTCAACGATGAAAATCTTAGCGTCATCCTCGAGCGGGCCGAGAGATACCCGCTCCAGCAGCGGGACATCATCGTCACCCAGCATATGTGTCTCTGCAGTACAAAATGTTACCCCGCAGCATTGTACAAATGTCGACTGTTGCCGAGGTCGACAACGGAAAACAATGCCGCAATAAGTTGTGCAATGTTGCCCCTGGATAACGACAAGGCATTGATGGAAGTGGCCAATACTGGTTACTGACACAAGTCACCTGATATGCGTTGGACCAATGCGATTGCATATTTCAATTATGATATAACAACATCAACTAATAGAGCAGTTTCTCAATGGCACATCAGCACAAGATGGGCCACTTAGGACTGGTGGCATAAATGTTACTTACAAGTAAACAAGAAACTCATCAGGAGATGAGATAGCGAACGTGCTCTTTCTTTACGACATCGTACACGGCGTACACGCACTATAAAATACAATAGACTCGTGCATAAATTCCGCCACAGATCGACACGGTTACGTGTTGGAACGCTTGTTTACCAAATTCAGTGAAATAACGTAATGTAACGGCCATTACACGGTTCAAGGTCATTCATGGTCACCGAGTTTGGTACTAATCGAAAGCTCATATGCTACTTCCTATTAGTGATTAATAGTAACTTACCTCCCATCTTGCACCATTTCCGAGATATAGTGTTCGATAGGTCCAAAATCGCTATATTTGGCTACCCCTCTAGTGTTTAACTGCCCCAGCAGAGGGGTTCCCCTGGGACGATCTCCGTAAAATTTTACCTGGATGTCAGCAGATGGCCAGTATACCAATGGTGTAGAAACACTGCCGAAAATTTCAATCGCCTCAGTAGGGTAAACGAACGTTACAGACGACAGACAGAGAGACAGACGGGCGATGACATATAGCAAACGTGAACAACGTGAACGCGACTTCACGTTCGCTAAAAACTCTTAAATGTGGCCAAGTTGATGGACGTATATCTATCATACTGCCACATCTGACCTGTATTTTCTCTACCTGTATCAGTCTGGTGTGTGATTTGTGTCGCTTAAAAAATTCTTCTTGTTCTTCCTTCTCTTAAAGCCAAACTATGCATTTACACTAATTCACATGCGAAATTTACGAAGACTTTCAACGAATGTTCAGCGATCACAATGCATAAAATACTCACATAATGTAACTGCATGTGTGCATTTTGTGAGCGCTATTTCCGTGCAACAAAATTAATTTTAGTGGAGTTTCAGAAATAGTTAAACATCAATGGTATTAAACATCAGTGTTATTCAGGCAGGTATGGTTCATTCCGTTAGCAGATGTATGCGGGGTGTGCAGGTAAAACTGTGAGATCCCTTGAGAACGCGTGCCATACCTGAGCGCCTTACAGGTGTGTTTGCGAAAAGGCACTATACAAATCCACCTTTACCTTTACTTTTACCTTTAAGGAGTTGAGGAACTACTTCCTCGCAACTGGCCACCAAGTACCATAGAAATGCAGCAGAAATACGTACAGACATCAGTGTGACTGATTATGTACTGACTGGCAGCGACTGCAGATATTTTCAAGTCGCCGCAGAGATAGACAAAGAAGTTAACCGTAACACTGCAGTATGCTCCGGCAGAAGCTCAAGACAATCATCATCTCGTGTGGAAAAGTAAAGTGCAAGTATGTAAATTTAGCAGTTTATGTTGTGTTAGCAAGCAACAGACTTACCCAGAGGGGCAGTACTTGGCCAGCAGAACACTTCTTCCAAACAACTTACCTTCAAATATGGCCGCCAATGACTTTTTGCAGTGAAATGCCACATTACTGTCGTGTAGTAATTCGCGTGTAAAATAGTTCCGAGGAGTTTTGATAATATTACATATTGAACGCTCCCCAATTAGAATTAGTTTGTTTTACTACGATACGACTTATTCACTATGTACTTACAACCACAGACCGTCCAGCAACACAAGTTAACAGAAATTACAGAACTTGCCGCCATTTTTGGAGGTATGTTAACGGTGGCGACATGATGAATATAGCACTCGAATAGGCAGTACGGTATCTAGTAAATAGTACAGATCTGTGGACTTACCACCAGAACATTTCATAACAGAAAGACAGTACTCATCAGCGCGGTTTTCAACCTAAAACACAGATCAAACATCAAAGCTGCATGTCAGCGTATCAGTACAGACATTTATAACCAGGTGCTCCCTATTCTACAGTCACTAGCTGTCGTGAAGTCAGTTTTTTTGGCATTCACTAAAAAAATCAATGCTGTACTCAATCTGATGACAATAAAAAGAAACAGTCAGTTTGCTGAAGCACAATGATACTCTTAATCAGAGAAGTGATAAAGTTCGTATTCGAAAAGTTCGAACTTCGAACGTTTTCAACAGATTCGAAATTCAACAAATGTTTTAAGCGCTTTGTTGTCAAATGTGAATTCGTGGAAAAATCCTTGATCTACTTCTACAACTGAATTCGTACGTAAAAAAGAGGGCCAGAGAGTGCATACAAACCACTTTTTCTTAAATTCAACCTATCACACAAACTACATTTATTGAGCGTGTAACATAATTTTTGTTCAGTGATGTGTTACACTGTACTAATATGAACACTGATTTTATTGGCTTCAGGAAATAACATATTGTTACAATCATTTAACTGACCTAAACCAGTGCATTACGTTCCGACTGATAAAATAAATGCCTCTATTCACATTCACATTCCACAAATTTTGAAAGTTAAAATTCGCATTCAATGAATGCGAATTTTCACCAGCTTCGTCACATCACTACTCTCAATATGCACTAAAACAAATACTGAAACTGATGACTACATAAAAAAACATCATCTCCACAGCTACCTTGAATTTATCGAGCAGCAGCTGTATTGTCCGCGAACAGTTGTCGAGGCTCGTCACTGTTACCACGGTTACGCTGCCATGCCATGGAATAAAGATGCTTGTCTGACAGCAAACAGACGACAATTTCAGCTCTGTGATTTCACCTATGATTTAAACTCATTTTTGAAGTTCATGTTAACTAAACTAAAACAAATAGAAAGACACTTAATAACAAATGCTAGAGATGACTGCAAAAATGAGTCTCTTTAACAAAAAGAAAAAAAAACAGCAGAAGTCTAAAGTAGAGCAGAATCCAATGAGATGAAACTGGTCTCTCAATAACAGCAAACAAAATTTTCAAGATATTCTATGGAAATACTCAACAACTAAGAACAAGACAACCAATAAGTCACTCATGTCGCCATTACCTCAGCTTCATACAGATGGCCATTGATAACAGACAGCCGAGTGCTTCGTCGTTTCTTGTAGCGATTCTTTCGCATCACAACAACGTCTCCGGCTCCAATGTCGTCATCACACGGCTCCACAA
>Ga0209562_1000508_pt1 | contig 13276 bp, 6 predicted proteins | sample WorMetvacBELIZE2_FD_187399 | JGI IMG/M metagenome (GOLD analysis project Ga0209562, IMG submission 187399) | Marine gutless worms symbiont microbial communities from Max Planck institute for Marine Microbiology, Germany - Olavius vacuus BELIZE.2... | ecosystem: Host-associated > Annelida >...
AAGCTACGGGTACGGGTATACCCGCGGGTCGGGTCGGGTATGGGTAGAAATTTTCGGCGCGGGTCGGGTACGGGTACGGGTAGCATTATCGGCTACGGGTACGGGTCGGGTAGCTGAAATAGTCGACCCGCACACCCCTACGTCCTACCCCTAGCCATTGGCTTAACGCTTGTTGTACGGTAATCGTACGGGTAAGCTACGGGTACGGGTATACCCGCGGGTCGGGTCGGGTATGGGTAGAAATTTTCGGCGCGGGTCGGGTATGGGACGGGTACGGGTAACATCGTCGGCTACGGGTACGGGTCGGGTAGCTAAAATGGTCGACCCGCACACCCCTAGTGTGTGCTAGAAACTGCCAGTGGCGGAATACTGTTACTTACTTACTTATTATAGAGTTATGGACGGAAATAGCAATGTGGATGTGAGCGATATTAGGTTATTTGACTTATTGTTAGCACTTGCTGATATAGTGAAAACCATGGTGGCTCACTTCGTATGCGTTCTATTTACCGCTTTCATAATCTACACTGCGCAGCCAGGGACCAGTAAGTGGTAGATAATTTACGAAAGAACGATGCTACACACATGGCCGGCCGTGTCTTCGTCCAGTACTCGGCAATATTATATATACTGGCACCGCGGTATATAGTAGTCCAGCGCTGTACCTTGTATGGCAATGCAACGCATATAGCCAAAACATTGCAACTATGTATATAGCCATTTTGGTGCTACTAACCTCACGGCCGGCCGGGTTAACATACGTACTCACTTGGGAAAGACTACGCAATCGGTAGGGTATGACTAAATACCGCAAATGACCGCAAAGGAGCATAACAAAGACCAGAAAGAATTGTCAGTCATAAGAAAACTGCCAAAAACATTGCACTTCTCGGTAAACATACAGATTAAGGTCCCAAACTTCTGCGATGTCGTTTGCATAACTAATATTGATAGTGGCTGTGGCAACGTGTATGAGAGTCTATACTAACCTTTTGTCTCATATTTCGACTTGGCAAACTCGTAAAATCTTGACATCAATGCACCACCTTCGGCAATGTAAATAAACAGTATGTCAGAAGTGACGTAACACAACTGATGAATGCTGAGAATTAGGGATGTGTGATCATTGGATGTTGGCACGCTTATGTGTTCCATCAATGCCATCATGTTCATGTTTTTAAAGTGAGTAGCGGTATTGTCGCATTAATATACATTCGTCATGTGTACTTAACAAGTGACTGGAAGCCAGCGTAGCCTAGCTCACAGTGCCAAAATGCCAATTGTAACTAAATTTAACTCACAGACACTGACACTGTTTAATTAAAAAATGCAAAACAGCACAGTACATATTTGCCGAGATATACCATTCGTATGTGATTGTTTATAAATATTAATATAGTGTTATTGTGTTGGGTGTGTTAGGTTTGTTTTCGTGGCATCCAACGTTGATGACGTTATCAGTAAGTTTTTCTGGGTATTTCTTCATATGACCCTTGCAGTTTAGTTTTATGTTTCCTGTGTCATTTTATTCTGTTTATATGGTCAAAATATAATAATGTACCTGATGTATATTTTTAAAGTCTTCAGTTGTAGTTTTGCGTTAGTACCTAGTATCTAAGTAGATATGAGCATTTAGGTGATATATACACTGTGAACCATAAAAAAAGGTGGCAGTACATTTGTAATCATAGGCTAACTCTGGAAAATTTTGATGGATTTTAATAACTTTTACATATATGGAAACTGGAATAAATACTCTCTGTAAATAAGCTGTTTACTTTTTTATTCATGACGTAAACATGACGTCATTGTCATGTAAACTTAAGTAAATAGCTGGTAAATATTTCAAACTGATACTGAAGAAGACAATTTTGAATTGAAACTTATGGTAGCCTAATCAAAAGGTTATGGTGCTCGGCGACTGATTCTGGAATTTTCTGATAAGAACTGGAAATGAACAGGAATAAAAAAAATTTGTCAAGAAAGGTGCACGAAACTGGTTTACTTGATCTTACAAGAAGTGGCAGACCACGCCCATCCCGCAGCTGTGTGGTGCAGAGTGGAGCAGTCGCTGATTGATGGTACAGTTGACCAATGGCCAGCACACTTGCGAGCTTGTGTTTGGGCCAAAGGCGGACATTTTGAACGTATGTCGTGACTATCAATTTGTTTTCTCTGTACTTGATGAACTGTATGCTTCACACCATATTTGATGCAACAGGTGTTGTTCTAAGAGTGCATACAAGTATGAAATGTGAGGTTTTATTTTCACAAGGTAGAGTACGTACAATATTTAGGTGAGGTGGACATTTTTCATGCATGAGTAAAAAAGTTTCCTCCTCTTTACAACAGTGCAAAAATTATAAAAATCGATCGAGGTTTTCCAAAGTTATGATAAATAATGTACTGCCACCTTTTTTTATGGTTCACAGTGTATTTTGCATTGTCATTATATGCAGAGAGTCATAAGTCATAATTATTCATTGTGGAAATTGCGATAGCATTTCACACGACATTATCTCCCACTCTGGCCTGGAAAATTTTGAGTATATATACCACATATGACTAAAATATGCTGTTGAAAGCTAGGTGTGGCGGTAATTATGAATCACAGTGTAATAATAATGCTTGCATGTGTTGTAGTTTATGTTCTTGGCTTCACAAGGTTTTCTTATATTTTCACCTCAGAGCTCTCTGCTTTTGATGAAGCCACGCAAGACAAAAATTACGGCCCATTGGGTTTTGATGCTTCTTGCTCTGTGTTCTGCACTTGGCGGTGAGTGTCTTAAATGTTTGTGTTTGTCTATGCATTCACTGTGCTGTGCATTATTTATGTCCAGTTTTATTTTTACTGCATGAAGGTGAGCAGCATATGTGCTATATTATGTGCCATTGTCAAGTGGCCAGTTCCTGAAAATGAAAATGTACAGCGATGTGTTATGTGCGAAGTGTGATTGCCAAACAGAGATATCATATCTAACTATTTTATACAAGGCTAATTTTTTCAAAGAGTGATTCATGTATTGTTATTATTGTTAATCATTACAAAGAATAAAGCAAACTAAAGAAGGACAGTGCTAGAAAGCTGAGTGAGCTTAATAGTGACTTTGCAATTTGTTGCTTAGGTCATTTCCTATTTTTCATGTTTCACATGGTGTGTGCCTATGTGATAGTTAAGGCTGCAAAGTTTTTGCAGCAAAAAAATGAAAAATACTGCACGGTTTGAATAGTAGCATATTATAAAAGCATTACATTCAGGTTTTAGGGTTAAAAATTAACAAGACTAATTCACCACTTAGCAACAGCGCAACAGCGTCACATCAGATTACTCAGTTACTGAACACTAGCATTTTAATTTTAATTTAACAAGTGTTCTGCAGTACATCATTGATTGTATTGATGTATTGCTTGATGAATTTCTGACGATTGATGATGAATGCCAAATTGTCAAATTGTGGCGATCACGGGAAAGCATTCCAGTTTGTGGAGTTAGCTAAAATTTGTCAATTTTGCAGATCCCATGATGTCCACAAAAAATTTACAGCTTTGGTGTTAGTTAGGACATTGGATTAACTAAGAGTGTCCAGGGGTGCAAGCACGTGTAATATGATACAATTGTCTTGCTGCTCGGCCACTTAGTTTCTGAGATTTGCGAGTGATGCAGCTGATGCTAGGCTTGCATCTGAGAGTTTGCAGGTTCGACTCCTGCCATTAAAAGCTACACTTTCATGTAATGACTTTATTTTTGTTGTGTACGTGGGCTTATGTCACCAAACAGTACCTGTACAATTTGGTACTCGCCAAATGGTGGTGATCTTGGTGGCTGGGAAGGTAACTGCAGACCTGGTGGAAAATAATAGCAGCTTTCCACCAGGTTTATTACTAAGACTAACAGCCTAGAGACCAGGATCGGCTCTGGCACAGTGCTTGCATTGAGAATGGAACTGTGTTCAGTGGATAAGTTAAAGTTTTCAGTAGCAGTAATGCAGTATATTGGCTTAATGTTGCTGTGAAGAGTCATGAAGCAGTAATTTGTTGCAGGTTTTGTCGTTATCTACTACAACAAGTGGGCGAATGGCAAGTCTCATTTCATCTCGTGGCATGGACTGCTTGGTGCTGTCACCGTCGTGTACATGATGCTGCAGTGCTGTGGCGGACTGAACCTTCTCTATCCACAGACAGCAGTGCGATTCATCCGTCTCGTCTCGCTGAAGCAGCTTCATGCCACGTCGGCTCTGCTGCTTTTCACCCTGGCCGTTGCCACGCTGGTGACTGGCATGCTTAGCCGCTGGTTTGTCGCTACTGTGACCGGTACTTCATGGTATATGTGCGTTGTGTGTCCGATGCTGATACTGACGATGCTTGCTAGTCAAGTCAACACTGCCTACTTCTCGGCTTGACAATAGTCTAACTGATCTGTACTTCTACGACCATCATGTACCTGTTGCATAAATTTATTACTGAGTTTCGTGAATGCTAAGGCTGAGACCTTTGAGATTCAGATGAAGGTCATGCAGGGCCAGTCCAATAGGTAGCAAGTTGTTAGTGCGGTCTTCATGTCTGGAGTAAGTGACTTGACTGGGATCCTGCACTTGTTTCCACAGATCCGGTCAGCGGATGGCATCCTGTTAACAGAGTGACAGCTTTCGTGGGTTGGAGTTTAAGCAGATTGTCGGGGTGGCTTTATGAATGCCGATGTTATCTCTGATAAGATTGTTTAGACCAGTAAATAGGTTGGTGCATACATTTGTAATTGGTGCCCAAATCTCAGAAAAGATGCCACAGTGGTGCCACTGATGCTGTCCAAAAAGATTTCTCTTAACTCCCACCGGAATGTGTTCAGTAATGGGCTGTTATCCAATTCATTTGTTTGCCTGTCATTACTTATTGTTGAACTCGTTAATGCAAGCATGCATTCCTTGCATTGATTTTGTTGTCAGTCCATTATTGCTGTTGGCAGCGTGTCGCTTTAACTTGTAAAGATTGAAGACAGTGTTGACTCTCACAATAACAATGTGATAAATGATGATATCTCATTATGATTGGTTTCAGGTGTGATAATGATACCACCGATATATTTATGTCTGATGAATTGTGCTTAGTCATAAATTTATTGTGCAGAAAGGTTGTGGAAGATTTAGTTACTTTGTGCGTGCATTTCCTGTATAATTTTTATGTATTTATTTCTAAGTTAAAAGGTTGTGGCAAGTGTAGTTACCTTGTTTGTGCACTTGTTTGATGTTTTTATTTTCTTGTTTTTATTTCAGAAGTTCATTCCCAAATACCCTTATTTTTGTCAGGAGTATATGTATCATGTTATAGTTCAGACTCTGTGTTATAGTTCCAGTTAATGATTTCACCAATAGTCATATTTTATCAGTCTTGCATTACATTTCATTTTTCAGCATTGATTTGACAGCTGCTCATTTCTACAGGTGATTGCATTAAATGGAGTTGTATACTGTCATTATTAATTAATTAATTAACAGACACTATTCCCATCAGGGTGTTTCATCTGTCAAGCATATCAGTACTGTGTGGTGGCAGTGGATGGACATTGGTGGAATCTGATTTTTTTGCATTTATTATGTAAAAAGGCTGTGGCAGGTTTGGTTACCTCGTGTGCATTTATTTGTCCAGTGGTTTGATATGATGCATGGCGGCACAGTACATTCCAGTTGGGTTTGTTTCTCACTGCCATTGTTTGTTTAGTCTGTCACATTTGTTCTTTTGAATGTGAAGCAGTCTAAGGTCTGGTTGTACGAATGCCAGTTAAATTTGTCCCTCAGTTTCATCTACTTTTAAACTACAGTTAATGAAAATTGCATTGCACTGTCACAGTTAGCATATAATAATAATAATAGTAATAATAAGCTGCCTTTGTTACAGTCCAGTCAAACCACTCAGCTACAACAGGCTGTCTGTCACACAGAACAGCAATGATAGGCCTAATAAGCTGTCATGCAGGACAGTAATGAGAAGTCAGACATGGCCTGTGTGTAACAAGGGGATCACACATGGACCATAGTTTTTTGTCTGTACTCCCCAGTCACAAGGCAATCACCCTTTGACGGTACCAAGTTACACTGCTTGTGACAGAAGCACATAGGTGTAAGTGGCTTGTCCAAGGCCACTGTGCAATATAGCCAAGAGTTAACTTTAACTGGGTTTTGATCTCCTGTTAAAAGGTTAAAACTAAAGAAAATGGCTGAAGAAAGGGAATTGTATCTGTTTGCTGATTTTAGAGTGACTGCTGTGCCAATAACATGTGAGATACATTGCAAGGAAGTAACCTGTTTGAAGATGTCTTTCACATTTATCATTTCATTGTACTTTTAAAGTCGTGCTGCTACCAGTGACGTAGCTGTGACATGACCACACTGCAGTATTTCTAGGTCGCAGTGATGTGTGCCAGTGAACGTTGTCAGTTACAACCGGGTTATATCATTCTTGTCAGCCAGTAGCAAGCGCCATCGCCATTTTTAACTGGGACGGCCCGTAGTTGACTAATGCCGGTTATCTGTCATTCAGAATGTTCATTGCAACGTAGTATCAATTTAATGTAGGGTTAAATATATATGTGTGTGCTTATTCACCACGAAGGTAGACTAGACATAGAATAAACACCATATACAAATGACAGACAGACAATAAATAGACAGTGTTAAATATTGCTAGAAGTTAGCTGACGAATTTAACGGGTGACATTGCAACCTGCCCTAAACCTCAGTACAGGTGTAATTATAATAGCAAATGTTAGTAGATTATTACCTGTGCTGTACCAGCTATGCTGTGCATAACACCGTTTTGTTTTTACTAATGTCTGTTCTTGTGTATCTGTGCACAAAAAGTGAAAAACTACTCATCAGAAATTGGTGTAAGTTGGTAGGAACGTGTGCTGTGGTGAATGCCAGAAGCGATTAAATTCTGGTGACATTTAACTTTGATAACTGAGTTATCAGACACTGTCAGGGTGAGGCCATACCTCTCAGACAGAGGGTAACTGGTTGATTCTTGATGCACACGGCAAATGCCATGAGAGCTGAAGTTTGTGCTCCCCCAGAACATTTTTTAATCTTTTCTGTTGTTTAGAAGAAGTAATAATATTAATCATTACGTGCACATTTCTATCTGCCTTAAGGTTGTAGCTTGCAAGGTGGTGGCAGCATGGGTCAGGTTGTACCGTTTTAATGTTGTACTTTCGATAATGCTAGTGTTTTAGAGTTGTCACGATGTGCGTCTTTATGTATGTTGTGCTACATGTATTATTACAGCTGTTGTCGTAATCCTGTGTGATGCGTGTATTGTGCATTTAATTGACTTAAGTGATAAATGTTTGTAGTATTTAATTATAGTAGCAATATGACTTATTGACTTGCAGCTGTTCATGTGTGTTGACTGTTAATTGTGGTTTATGAATTTTGTTGAGCAACTATTTGTCATGCAATAATGAATAGCATCATCAGTGTTGCTGCTTACTTTCTAGAGTATGGTGTATATGGAGTACATGTATTAGCTAGTTGCTTTTTTAAATTTATGCATGGGCACTTCGGCACACACCTTGCAATACGTAATTGTCGATCATTTGGGTGCTTTCTTTTATTGAACCTGATTTATTTGACAGCAATGTACCGTTCAACAATATCACTCCGATTTATCTGATCAATTCGCTCTGGAAAATATGGTTTGACTTAGAGTTGCACTGTTTTAGCATTTTTCAAGGAGAATAATGAAAATGAGCTCCTTATCTTCCACAAATATCATGGAAGGTAACATCTCGTTAAAAGAACACACCAAACGATCAACAAGAAAATAAAATTACATATTCTAGGAGTGCCCTTGCATTAATTAGGCAACTAGCTATTTGTTTACTGTTAACGTCTTATACAAGCAGATGTCAGGCGTTCTGTTTTCACACTGTCAGTGACACACAGTATCTTACAAACACGCTTATGGGAATTTAGAACTTTGGGGCACTTGGAGGCAGGTGAGGAACTGATTAGATGTTGAGGTCAAAACGTTCAATCTCACAACGAGACCCAGCGTGGTCTAAAATCACTTGTTCAGAAATGCACCTTTCTGGTGAAGGCATACTGTTTTACAGTTCACTGTCGAAGACCATCTGGTTCCTGTCTAATTTGTTTCATCTTATGAAAATATTAACACTATTGCTGTTGGTCTGTTCACTTTGTACGTATGCAATGTGGATAATCCTTCGCGGCCGAGTTTGTAATTTGCAAGCATCCAGTTTTGCTGATATGTGTAGACAGTTAAGTTGTGAGTTACAAAATAAAAAATATCACTGTACTAAATATCACTGTGTCCTTTTTTTCTTGTATGTTGCATGCGTTAGTTTAAGTTCAACTGATTTTCTCCAATACTTATTGTGAATAAAAATGCACTCGCTGTGCAAAATTTTTCCACTTTCACATTGCGAGTATTGTAAGTGGCATTTTTAATGCTAATAACACTTGTAAGTCTTCACACTGATGTATCTACTTGTACTTAATTGTTCTTTTAAGGTATCCAGTGTTGCTGTGATTACTTGACAAAACAGTACTGGCATAAACTTTGTATGCGAATGCAAAATACATACATTGTTGAGGACTGTGGTCCTTAGTGGCTGTAGTTATTAGAGTGCCTTATAAATCAACATTATATTACATTACATAAAATGCCTTTACAGGGTTCCTACAGGTCCTTGAAAGTCTTGAAAATTTTTATTTTATTTTAAAGGCCTGGATAGTCCTTGAAAATAGAAGTCCTTGAAAGTACTTGAAATTTAAATGTGGAATTCTTTAAAATCCTTACCTTGTTAACAGTAGTTGCAGCAGCTAGACTACCGTATTGTAGACTATCAAAAGTGCTTGTGCTGTCATTTCGGTCATATTTTATTTTCTTCTAGTCTGTGACAGTAAAGTGATACTACTTTTTTGTACAGTGCCCATGCAGCATTTTTGTGATTGCGTTACTCTGATCTGTGCATGTATAATTATGATAATAATATTAGGCAGACCAGTACTTCAGCTTCATACTGTGTTGTAACAACTGTTCTATGACGGACGGACAGATGAATGGCTAGACGGACTACCGCAAAACATAATGCCTCTTGCCGCCGCATTTTTGGCAGCAGAAGCATAATAAATAAATAACTAGATTCTACACTTTTTAAGGAGAGAAAGTCTGTTATGTCTGCTTACTATGACAGTAGTGTAGACCCTACTTAAACTGTATGAGAGTGTGTCCAATGTCCGTGGTGAAACGCATCACTGAACGCTTTTCGAATGCCTTGCAAGCCTATAAAACGTCCAAATTAGTCCTTTAATAACCGGAGTCTCTCAAAGTCCTGGAATAGTCTCTTGCAAACCTATGTGGACCTTGTTTTAAGGTTATATACTTGGCCTTTGAAGGCTTTGACTTATCAACCAGTGTAGTGTGTCTTCAAACAACTGCTATAATGAGGCAGTGCCTAACGATAAATCTATCACTGCTTCATATTTCAGTTGTTTGACGCTTGACTTTCTGACGGAGATGGCGACTTTCACGCTTGGTATCAGTGAATAAGACGCCGACGTAGTGACGGTGAAGCAAGGATGCTAGCAGCTGAGTAATGGAGGGAAGCAGAGGGTGCAGCTGCGATAGTATCGATCTGGGCGTTGCTGCTGCTGCTGCTGCTACTGCAGCGCTGCCAAAGCGCGCAGTGAGAGCGTTGTCGTTCTTTGGCGGCGCTACATAGCGTAGTCAAATTCGATGTCAGCCGCTAGGGGTAGATCTACTACTCAACCTAGTTTCAGCACAACACCGTTTCATCTGCCGGTAAGTTATCGACTATTCTAGCTACTCGTGACGTTCACATGCGCAAAATACCATGTTTATAGGCCGAGTATAAGAAAGCGTGACGACTGGTGGCTGACGATACTGACAATATGAAACAAGCTACCAGATCGTTACACGCTCGTGCTAATTCGCATGTTGTTTAAAGATACATACTAATATTTTTACCTTTCGTACATCATTACTCTGAACTCATATATCGGATATATATCCGCAGACTTGTCCTTGATTTTTATTGTTTCTAATTTTGGTTGTTGTAACTGTTTGCTTGCGTTCTGTCAAGTTTTAATAAACGAATATGAATGAATGAATGAATGAATGAATTCGATTATCAGATTTTCCCGAGCCTCCTTGGCTTCTAAGATAGTGCTATTTAAAGCTTATTGTACACCAATTTACGGTTGTCAACTGTGGAGCTCTGGCTTCCAGTGCCTAGTCTATCCAATTAGCAGGTGTATAATGATGGCCTTCCGTTGTTGTTAAATGAACTCAAACAGTGCGTCCTCATTGTTTGTATAGCCGATCACAGTATCTTCATAATTATCTGATGCTCTCGTTCGTAAACTAATTCGCTCTTTTTTATGGCGTGTTTGTATCTGTTGTACTAATTCTATAGTCCAGAAGTTGTTTTTTTTCGCGTGTGTAAATACTTTCATGAAGTCTATTGGTCTGTTTTAAAACATTGGCGTATACATTGCTGTATTAGCTTTCCTTGGTTGATTTTTACCGCGCTGCATGGAATGCAGACGCGGTCTTGCGATCAGAATTCTGTCCGTCCGTCTCTCCGTCTGTCCGTCCGTCGAATGCGTGATTCTGACAGTGAAATAATTTTGAAAATCGGTTAATATTTGATGGAGTTAAGGCGTACACAAAAAATGTGCCATTTATTTTGCGCCACCCTGTAGGCTTGTTGTTTTATTTTGTCATGGTCTCTGTGCTTATCATTGAAATAAACTGAAGCTGAATTAATAATAATAATATTCGTTTAATACGGTTAAGACAAACCGAATTAGACGACTAAGCAGTCCAGCTTAAACACGTATAACATGGACATTGGCTATCGTAATGTTGGCGTTTCGATATTTCAAGCAGGCTTATCAGTATTTAGAAAAGCGTTGTCTGTTGATCGAAAATAGGCCATAGAACTGTTTTTGCGACTCGTTGCTGTCATGTAGTAGGCTCGTCTGTATAATTATTGGGTGCAGTGAGTTGGGCAAAAATGATGAAAAATGATGATTGTATCTGTAGGGTCGTACAGATACAATCCTTTGTGGTCGTACATGAAGTTATGAAAGGCCTATCTTCACCCTCCAAATGCAGCGAAATGCAACGATTTCTGCATTAAATTTAAAACATTCTAGGGAGGGGACAGGGCGCGCCCCTCTCCAGACATCACCACCAACCCCCACTCAGAAACTGATGGCTTCGCCTCATGAATTAGGCCTAGGTGACGGATATTGGCCGCTAATAAGCAAGTATGTCTATGAGTCTGCTGTCTAGATTACCGTGGCGTGCCACGTGCCACTTAGATCTGCGAGCAAAGTGAGCAAAGCACGTTAGCTTGATGCTCGCATTGGCTGTGAAGTTGTGAACGTTGCGTGCGAAACAGCAGAGATTCATTTCAGGCTAGTTGCAGTCGGTCGAGCGTTGCTCTCATCAGTAGGCTACGTCAGTGATCACTGATGTTACACCGGAGACTCAGTAGAAATAGGGCTGCAACATGCAATGTAATTATGCCTAGTGCTTGAAGTGTCATCGGGCTTGGTTTGAGCAGTGTTATAGCAAGCGAAACTATAGCTTTTAGCGATATCACTAATTCAAGTAATGATATCGCTATTTAAACAGTGATATCACTAATTCGAATTAGTGATATCGCTAATTGTGAATAAAAGCTAGTTTCGCTTGCCATAGGCCTAACAGTGTTATGCTACCGCCAAAAGGCACCGGAAAATATGCATAATGAACAAGAGAACGGTCGTGATCTGCATGCATGGTGTTTAGTCGGTTATCGATTGTGACCGTTTTACATAACACGATATCCTGTCGTCCGAAATTGCTTGACTTAATTTACTTTTGTAAGTTGCACTCGTCATTAAGGGTCCATCCTATACGGTATGCATAAAACCGTGCACGTGAATTTTTATGCCTGTGCCAACGATAAGCAGCGAAGTCATTGTGTTGTCCGGTCGTCTGTGCGGTTATCCGGCCGTCGCCCTTCCGTCCGTTGTCCGCTATCCGTCCGTTAACAACTATTCCGCTTAAAGCGATATCTGCATCACAGTCGTGGCCAGGGTGTGCAGTGGGTGCAAAATGCAAATGCACCCCAAGGGCGTGAAATAAAAATTTTTGGGGCTTAATTTAGGGGGCAGCCCTCGAGAACTAACATTGATGTTTGATGCAGGGGCTGCAGGGGGTATTTTGCATAGTTTTTACAGCGCGTCCGCATTGCTGGCAATGCAGCGCGCTGTACTAGCTCGAGAGATTCTGTACGTCTGTCTGTCTGTCTGTCTGGCTGTCATTCCGTCACACTCTGGTATTGTGTCCAGTGGAATGAAGATACGATCGGGCGGTTTTCAGCATGGTGGCGTAGGACAATCCCTCTAGTTTCTGGAGAGGTAAAAGTTTATCCGGATATTCACAGGGGATCACCCCCAGCGGGGGCGTTAAAGCTAGCCACCCATCTATCGATAGCAAAAATTCGATTAATAATCAGCCATAACTTGGAAACGGCGCAGGACAGGAGGTAAGTTACTATTAATAACTAATAGGAAATCGCATATGGGCTTTCGATTGGTACCAAAATCGGTGACCTTGAATGACCTTGAACGGCGTAATGGCCATGTAGTTTGCGTTATTTCGCCGCATTCGCTAGCTTTTGGGACCTATTGCGTAAACGTGGTTGAAGATACACCTATACATTCTGCGAGTGAAATGTAGCCCAAAGTATCTAGTTTTAAACGATATATCACTTATGGCGATATTCACAGGAAATCACCCTAGCGAGGGCGTTAAAGCGAAGCAACCCCTGTCGCTAGCAAAGATTTGACATATTATTAGTTGTAACTTGGAAACTGTGCAAGATAGGAGGTAAGTTAGTATTAATCACTAATAGGAAGTCGTATATAGGCTTTTGATTGGTACGAAAATCGGTGACCTTGAATGACCTTGAACGGCGTAATGGCCATTATTTTGCATTATTTCGCGGAATTCGGTAGGTTTCATGGCCAGTTTCGTAAAAGTGGTTGATTAGCTGTTGATCTGTTGACTGTCTCCCGACAAATGTCATAAAGTACACTAACTGAGCGCAACGGACGTGCTGTGCTCTTCGCGGTAGCAGAGCTTCTTGTTGTATAATAATACTAATTTATTATTATTAAAAACGATGACGAATACACTGACAACTAAAAAGGTCGTCAGGATTTGAGGCCAGGATAGAGTGCAC
>Ga0209562_1000509_pt1 | contig 13275 bp, 11 predicted proteins | sample WorMetvacBELIZE2_FD_187399 | JGI IMG/M metagenome (GOLD analysis project Ga0209562, IMG submission 187399) | Marine gutless worms symbiont microbial communities from Max Planck institute for Marine Microbiology, Germany - Olavius vacuus BELIZE.2... | ecosystem: Host-associated > Annelida >...
TTCCAGACACAGATCTACACTTTGCTAATTTCTAAGCCCCTGGGAATGAAGTACCAGTGGGCAAAAAATAATAATAATCCAATTTGTAAAGCGCCAGAATGTCAAAAGACTTCTGTGGCGCTAGTGGACAGGAACAGTCATGTGAACTAAACCGGATTAAAAGTCCTACGGAATAGGAATGTCTTGAGTCTCGACTTAAACACGGCGAGTGAGCCACTATCTACAGTTTAACTGTTCAGAGAGTTCCAGACAGTAGGTGCAGTGCAGCGAAAAGTGCGATCGGCGAAATGTGTCCTGGAGGTGGGTTTCTGTAGTAGCAGGTGCGATGAAGAGCGTAGATGACATGTGGATATCCTTGGTTTGATGTGATGGCTTGAGAAAGGCATGGTAATGACAAAGACCCTATTAAACAGGTAAACACCTGTTTAATAGGGTCTTTGTCATGAAGCTATGACAGTAATTGCTTATCAGAGAGAACCAGGTTCTTGGCTGTGCAGTACACTACATCAGTCAGATGCTTTAGAACACCACGTACAATATGATATGCAAGTGTTAACATGACGAACAGCCAGCGTAGTCTACCACATAACAGCAATATAAAAACTATTAAGTAAATAAAACTCAAATACATCACCATTTAAGGACTATAAACTGCTCATCAATCAGGTGGCATTTCTCTGCAGTAACAGAGTGATTCTGGCTGAATGCCTTTTGTCAATCCCGAAACGACTCATTAGGAATCAATGATAATGATCTGGCATTGGCAGGGGTAAAAGAAGCACTGCAGTAGTATTAACTGTTTACTGTTGTGTATTTTGTGTACTTTATGTACTGTCATTATTTGTAGAGTGCTGGCCACGTCTCTGCGTAAGCACTTTCTGTATTGATTGATTGACTGATTGGTAGTAATAATAAATAATAATAATAATAATACATGCATTTCTATTCCATCATAAGGTTGTAACAGCAATGACTGATCGACATGCAGCACGCAACAACTGACAGAACATTCATAACATGGTTGACCAGGTTACCTCGATCCTCTGACACAGAACGAGTTCCCTGGCCGCATACAGATGACGTCAACCACTGTGAGACCTTCTCTCTGACTGGGATTGGCTGCCCGATGCTGGACAGCGGACTCGGTACTGCAGCATTTCTGACACTGGGTTTGGCAGCAGGCTGTGAATGGGCTTGGTGGTTGAGATTACCGTGCTTTGCTGATGCAGCTAGTGAGCAGTTCTCAGTGTCGGACGACTGCACGTTCAACGATAATCGTCTCGGATCCTGCAGCGTCCGCTTTGATCGACATGCGACGCCCAGTGGTCGTTTGAACACCACACCGTCCTGCTCGATGACATCAAAAGCAGGAGTCTTGCTGGCTCTCTCCATTAGCCCTGCCTTTCTCTTGTGCACGGCAGATGCACTGGCTGGCACATCAAGTCGCCGAGAGTTGGAAGTCCTCTGGTCGGTCTCTACAGTTGGTAGATCTGGACAGTCTCTTGCTTGGTTCCCAGACACCATCGTCGCTTTCTTTGGAACATGGCTCTGAGAAACTTCTCTGCCATCGGCTGACCTGCTCAAACATTGCCCCTGATTGCTGACTTGTTACAAACGGCAGTAATGTTACAAAGGACTAGACCCACGAGGACAAAGACCAAACCTTCAAAAACAGGGCAAGGACTGGGGACAAGGACTAAAAATTCAAGAACAATGACTAGGCCAACAAGGGACACAGACAAAGACAATGATCAAGCCTTCAAGGACAAGGACTAGACCCACAAGGACAAGGACCAAACCTTCAAAGACAAAAGATAAGAACAAGGACTGGACTTACAAGAACAAGGATCAAGCCTTCAAGGACAAGGATAAGGACACAGACTAGACCTACAAGGTCGAAGACGAAGACAATGACCACACTGTCACTTCACTTCATGAACAATGGTTAAGGATAAGGACCAGACCTACAAGAACAAGGACAAAGACCAAGCCCTCAGTTATACAAGCATAATGTCAAGTACTAAACTAACAATCAAACATGGCTAAGTTACATGTGAGTATTTCAATAGCTGGTGTTGCTGTAGTTACCTGTGGCATTGCTGTGGCAGTATAAGATACGGTAATGTGTGCCATGGTCCTCCTCGGCACAGCTTTTAGCATAATAGCAATCTTTCACGGATACTGTGAGCTAGGCACCTTCCAAGCTGAAAGCATCACTGCACTCTGGCCAGTACCAAATTATACTGCACGCTGATTGACTTAATGACTGATTAATATCTGTGTGAAGTTGTGAACAACTTGTCACGGGTCATTAGCAGAAGTGGAATAGCAGGGGTTGAAACTGCATTTCCTGCAACCTCTTGACTGCAAGTTCAATATCGTAATCGTTACACCAGCAACATGCCATACAGTGGCAGTATGGCAGCTGTAACCTTGTAGCCACACGGGCAGCACTGCTCGAAAATAATGAAGCCTCCGCAAAGCTCACCACTGCAAATGGCGGAACGTTTACTTGAGCTCAGCTAGACTCAAAGTAGCCAATCATGTTACAGCACGCTCGATCGCTGACTGACGTGCTTCAGCGTGATTGGCTACTGAGACTGGCTGAGCTCGACGTAAACGTTCCGCCATTTGCAGTGGTAAGCTTATCAGTGTCCACATGATTCCACACGACGTGAATAGGAGGTACGGCATCTAGATTATATATGTGTAAGTCTGTGCTTGTAGCAGACGAAATGACTGTAATGCATGACAATATTCCTATTTAAAGAGCCTGACGAAAGAAAACAATAATTGCTCACATTTACCAGAAACAAGCCAACGTAATAGTGATCTTTCCATCACAGCAAGAATGGCATCCTACCTCTGTCCATCACTGTCTCCCTCGAGATAGCATTTCTGCCAGCTTCTCCATCAAGCACACATTTCCCAGATGTTTTGTCATCTCATGACAAAGGAATCTCAGCTTTCCCTTCAGAATTACTTGCTGCAGCTATCTCAGGTCCCATTTTGTCCCAAACATCCCGACTTGTTGTATGTAAAGTGAGAAATACATACACTGTACCGCAGATTCCTGACGAAACTGACTAGTAGTATACAGTGCCTAAGTAAGCATACTGAAGGCAGAACAGTGAAGCATCCATTAAGCTGTCAAATACAGACCATGAGTTGTGTACTGCCGACATGCTGTCCTTTGCTGGTCCGCTGTGATGCTCACGCACCAGTGTTCTCGCTTCTGACAAGAGGAACTCTATACAAAACATGTCAGCCAACGTTAACAGGATTCTACATTAAACAGTGTTCAGGTTTCAAAGTATTCAGATATCACAGGAAAACACGCTTATTCACAACGTGAAAACGGCACTCGACGTCTCCGAGTCTGACACTCGGTGATTTGCAATTGTTCAGCAGTAATGTGTGACTATTTCAGGAGCAATACTATCAATTCCGAGAAGCTACCACAAAGATGCATTAGTAAAGCAAACGACTGACTCTCGGGTTCACAGGTCTGCAGTGCAAACGAGGCGGCAGAACGTATGTTGTGGTCTGAGGAGTTGGTGAACGAAGCGAGCAGAGACAAACCGCTACTTCGCACGAGTTCACGCTGATTCTTCGCTGCGTACACAAAACACGATTCACAATTTCATATTTTGTCGTATGGCACAACAGAGGAGTCGTTGCCTCACCTGCAAAACTCTGCAACTGGTGTTTAGTTAGCTGTGCCGCCTCGTACTTACCACTATAAACTACTACACTGAGGCCTACTAAGTGATAGTAGAGTGACCGGTTGAATGCATTGTACCGGTAGTCAGAACGAATATCTACATGATATTTATAATTGTACAGTGTTTGATTACCTCTAGCATAAATCCCCGACAGTCATACGACACATCATATATTGTGCCTCGGCCATACTAAAAAGCGCCTAGTGACTCTTTCGACTGATAGGCACTATACAAATAACTTTATCTATCTATCTATCTATCTAAAAAACATCAACATCTGCCATATATTCAAATCAAATCAAATCAAATCAAATCTGTGTTGGCAACAGAAGAACCTGTGGGCCAGTTAAGCTGTGGCAGTTAACTTCACAAACTATAAAGAAATACAAAATCACAAAAAAACAGAAACACAAGGAAATAACACTCATGCAATAAGGTAACAAAGTAAGTATTAAACTGTAAACTGTAGCAGGCAGTTTTTAAAAGCGATACTAAAGGTGCAGATGCCACATAATTTCGTAATGAGTTCCATACAGTGACTACATGATTAGACAAACAGCATCTAGCACAGTGACGCTCTACTAGTTTCTGGAGTAATCACTAACCACACGTTTAAAATTATCAGCAATTATTACCAATTTCAGTATTGGGAAGACCATTCATTATGCTATTCATTAGACTGTAAAACATCTGTTACTCCGCACTACTGAGAAAACTTGTGACGGATGCACTTTAACCTATCAGCAAACTGAAGCAGTCTCGTTAGCTATTAACGGACAGCCTACATCATTGACAGGTGAGCAACGTGCACAAACTTGATAATGGATGCAACATTTCTCTGAAAAATTACACAAACAATAAACTTATTTAAGCATATGAATTTGCTAAACATCTGAACATCTAAACATCTGCTAAACACCTGAACACCATCTGCTTTTATGCAGTCTTTCCACAGAAAGCTGCACTTTCTAAGGTAGCTCGGAGACTGCTAATGTATGCCATAAAGCAAAATACTGTTCCTGTCCGCTAGCGCCACGGAAATCTTTTGACATTCTGGCGCTTTACAAATCTGATTATTATTATTCGCACACAGATAAAGGCTGCAAATAATTGGCAAACACAGACAAAAGTAACTTTGTTTACAGTATCACTAAGACAACATGTTAGAACACAGACCGCTGCCATCAATGCAGTGGTTGAGTGTGAGAATAAGCTGCAGCTGGTCAGCTGGCTTAACGACTGGATCACGAAGCAATGTCAGTACCAGTGGCACTAGGTCCGCATTTGTAGATCCTTCGCAGTTCCACATCAATGCAGTGATAATCACAATATATTATCATTAGCCATATAGTTTCCTATTTAATTCACGGGCACTTCCGGCACACCCCTAAAATATGTAATTTTATTTTGTTGTTGATCTGTATACTCCAACCAAATAAAAATACATATTCTATGGGTGTGCCGGAAGTGCCCATGAATTAATTTGGCAACTGGCTAATTCTGTATTGCAATGCCAATGTACAAACTATATCCAGCTTTATTAGCTATGACAACTACACAACTACAGACTAAGGCCTTCTTCTTCTTCTTTAAGTCCTCGAGAGACATTGGAACAGACCTGTACTATTGTAATCTAGATGCTGTACCACCTGTTCCAGTCATATTTTTATCACATAGCCGCAGATGAACTTACCTCCAAAAATGGCGAAAAGTTACGTTGAATGGCATTGATGTATTATTTTATAGGTGGATGGACATAAGTACTTAGCAAATAAGTAATATCGTAGCAAAACAGTTTAGTTTTAATTAGGGAGCATTCAATGTGTTTCATATTATCAAAACTCTTCAGAACTATTTCACAGGCAAATTACTACCAGACCATCTTGGCAGTAAAGTGGCACTTCACTGTAATGTAAATAACTGGCGGCCATTTTGAGTGGTAAGTTGTTCGCAGGAAGTGTTATCAATGGCCAGTGCTGCCCGTGGACATAGGCCGCTGACAATACCCCACCATGGCACACAGTCTTGAACCTTTCTCAATTTCTGTCCAGATCTTCTTCAACTTTCCCATCTCCTTCTTCAATGTTCTCTTCCAAGTGCTCTTTGGTCATTCCCTGCCTCGATAACAATTGCTCATCAAAAATGTTAATTAACTTTCTAATCGGATATTTTTCACATTCGCCTGCCACATTGGTGGACAGATTAATAGTAACAATATACTGTTATTTTAGCGATGCAACGGTATTAAAGATGTAAAACAAAGTCAAAACGATCTCTAGGCATAATTATTACTCTTTAACTCTCTAAGTAACTCTATATCAAACACGCAATGCATATTTCTGTCAAAATTAGCCGATTAATCAATGACAATAGGTAGCTGATGAGTCAACTGTAGTTCCCAATTACAACTGTCAACAGCTGCAGAAATGTTTTCTCTATTCATGTTCAATATTCTGTGTGATGCACTGCTGATGAGGCAGATAAGACAGCATACACTTGGAACGGATTAGTGAAATACATACGGAACTCGTCAAGCAGTAAGTCAATTGAACGGATGAGGCATATAGCGAGATCAACACGCTGGTCAGAAACCTCAACGACCTTTCTCAGACATGAGAAGAGAATCTTCAGACCACTGATCTGCACTGCCTTCTTTCTGTTACTCACTGTATGTCACAACAGCAATTACAACCCTGAAACATGGCTAACATCTACTTCATATTTGTGTAGTTAAGTTTTCAACAATTAACCATTAGTTAAGTGCTGACAGTTTTTGAAACTCTTGTTTAGCATAAATGAATGGGCAGAGTAAATTGCCAACTCGGCTTTGCTGGCACATAAAACTAGACAAATAGAGAAACAGATATACACTTCATTTATTATGTGGCTTATGCGGCAAAATGCAACACACTAAACAGTTGACTAAAGCAATGACAATGTACTGGTCATAGTTAAAAACAAGAAAAAACAGAGAAATAAAAATAAACCCAAGCCTAAAAACATAAAACAACAGGTCACAGTTCGCTTTGAAGAACTGCACGTGAGGGTGCTTACGATTAATTACAGTACATAATATGACACAGAACAGTTCTGAATAATATTCCAGGTTCCCTCCAGAAAATCGTCATAGCTCATGTGCTGAAAGGAAGAACGGCATATTGTCTGGCATCAGAAAGTACAGCCTACCTGTTAAAATTCTGCTCCAGCAGCCTCCACAGTCTACGTTAGAGCTCATTGCAGAAGAAAGGAAAACCCGGGCAGACAAACTGCTGTTAGACGGCTGTGTGTGCTTGCAGTTGTTCAACACAATACAGTATCACGCACAGTGATGATGAAGATTGATCGATTGATTGAGTAAGGCTTAACGTCACACCAAACACATTATACATCTTATCGGGGACGGGTTTTTACGGGTCAAATGACCCAACCAAGTGTCAAAGCACTGAAAGAGCACACAAAACTAAAGTAAACCAAGTAGAACAAAACACCAGAATCCAGCTTAACTACGAAGAATAGATAACACAAACACAACAAACTAAACCCAGGTTCGGTTGCTTCCTACAACCTCCGGCCTGGAAACGGAGTGGGACTATTCTGGTAGAAAGGGAAGGGATGGACAAAAGAAGAAAATAAGTAAAGCCAATGAAAGAAAAAGTAAAGAGGGGAAAAGATGATGAAGTAAATGAACAAGGGGGAAAAGAGGGTGCCCCGGCCCCACATGGAGGAGTATTAGCCAAGCCCAACGTAGACTGACTACAGTGACAGAGACCAACGCACTACCACAGTGATGACCGTTGTTTACTTAAAACAGCTTTCGTCTAACTGACGACTCTTTCATGCAAAGGCAAAACACGTGTCAACACACTTCATAACAACACGTACAATTGCCATCCAGCAGACAGTTCAGTAGCAGTGTCGACTGTCGCAACAGCTCAAAATTAACACTCCCGTCAATCAGATGAAATACATCAGGCAGCAGACAGGAACATACATTCTGATTCTCTTCTGTTTACCACAAACGAACAGCAACAGGAATCTTGACGAATATGAATATTCATACAAATAACCACAATAGCCCATTAAGACAATCCAAATCCAGTATCATCATGCACTGCTATGGGAAGCCAATAGCCTCAAGGAAGACGAGTTCAAAAGACATGTAGTTGCTTTCTCATCCATACAAGCCAAATGCCCAAACAGTGAAAGATAGCAGGATGTTATTTTTACAGACGGCCAGGCCAATGGCTAAACAGCAGCCTACATTAACATAACATTAAGCAACAGACATGCACAAGTTCATATCTTTTGTCACTTTTTAAAATAAAAAATTATAATTGGAAACGGTTTTCCTGGACTACCTGTGCCTGCAAAACCGTTTACTGCGATGCATACATTGCATGCATCACGGTGTAGCCACGAGAAAGCTGTCCATCTCTCCATCTGTCTGTCTGTCTGTCCACCTGTCAAACACGTGGATTGTGACAAAACAGAAAAAAGTTCTGCTCAATATTGTCTCCCAGTTCCAGTCTTCCACTTTTGGCCCAAACTAACCCACCTTGCAGCACGGTCTCTCTGCAACAGCAGAGTTACTTGTTCTTGTACATCAGCAACAGTCACGAGCCTAAACTGTTACCTTTTAAACTGTTTTGGAAACTGGCTGATAAGACCGACAAACCATTCTGAGGACTGCTGACACAAGCACACAAAGCCATAGTGATGTTCAACCACATCTGGCGACTTGAGCCATCCATATCGTCAATCCACTCTAGCTCTCCGCCACCAATGAATGTTGACCTACAGTACAATATGCATACATTTAATGCAATCAAAGACAATCCAATCCAGTATCATCATGCGCCACTATGAGTGCATAGGCCTAGATGCAAAGCCAATGGACCCCACATAGATCACTTCTAAGCCGCATCTCTTGCCTCATGCAGCTCCATGTCAAAAGAGATGCAACACTGCAGCTGAGAACAGATAGGCAGAGGCAAGTAAGCAGCCAGCTTAGTTTACTGTATGACAGCATAACAGAAAATTAATGAAAAATCACATATTCAAGCACAATGCTTAACGGTTAGGGTTTAACAGCACTTTCAACCAGAACAGACCAGGTTGTTCCAGACTTTCCAAAGATGCTAGTTGGGCATCATCCACACTGCCCATATTTGATTGTAACCGCCTATCTTGGATAGCTCATATTTAATAATTAACTGATTAGGCGTACTGTTAAAAAGCTATGCGATGATCCAGCTGTCGACTCCAAACAATTTAGGCGGCACTTGAAGACGTATCTGCTCACTGGACATTTGAAGCGTTAGCACATTACAGGTGTTATGTAATTGCGCTTTACAAATATGATATTTACTTACTTACTATGGAAGACAATGAATGTCTGTAAAATTTCTTCTTAGTTATTTCATTTCATACAACAGCATGTGATAAGAAGGGTTTCAAAGAACATGCTCATTAGATGAACGTGGGATGTAAGCATGCTACAACCGTGCTGTTGCATAAAAATAACATGAATGAATAATACTTACATGTGGTCAAAAGCTTACTGGCCTAGATTCAGAACAGTCAGTCTGGCAATCAATTTAAGATTAAAACAGGCTACGGTGAAACGAAACAAGAATATGAAGTTAAAACAAGCATTATAAATTATAATTATTATAACAATAAAGATTGTAATACAGTCCTAATGAGCAGTTTGGTATCACAGCAGCATCTTAATCAAGTAAACATATTAACTGCCGGATTCAGCCTCGGCTGTCAAGTGTCAATATAAAAAGTTTTTTAAAACTACTGTCCATATCACACAACCAACTTTATAATCATCTGCACAAGTACTATACCTGAAGAGCGCACACAAGGAATTCAGGCAATAGTTTCGAGCAAAAAACTGTCCATGCACTAAAACCACAACAGTCATTACATCAATCACATAAATATTTAACGATAAAGCAGGCTTGCTCACTGCAGTCTTCATACTTTGGTATTGTGCCCCATAATGCCAATGGACAATCTGCTGTAATTATGAAGTAGGTGAAAAAGATCTAGGCTTAACAGGCAAAGTAAAGGCAAGCAATGACAACTGTAATTAAGGTGTTTTAGGATAAATAACATTTTGCAATTTACATATCATAATATCTGCTAAACTAACTCCACAGAAATAGCTATACACCCACATGCAGTGATATCAAAATGACATCATTCTATCTATGCTACAGGTTGCTATCATCAGCAGAAAACTTCACCTTTGCTGAGAAAAAAAGCATTAACACCTGTCTTAAGAGCAGGCCAATCAACAACACCTTGTGAACTTGATGCTCTGTAGGGCATTTATTATTGTGAACAATGTGACAGGTAAGTACCACTGTTGTTGACAACTGTTGTCAACAGATGAACAGCAGCATTCTTTGTCTTCAGTGATGTTTCAGAAGCTTTTAACACATTACTAATATGTGTGAAAACAGCATCATGACACAGCTCTTCCTGAGAGATAGCTGTACAACAGATGTCACAAACGCTGTATCAAAACCACGCACATCGAACAATTTAGGCTTGTTTAATTTCTTTACATTTATCTCACAAAATCAGCAACGAAAACTAAAGCATTGCCATTCATTGGCGAGTTCACATATTGTGGTACATCACATTTGTATCTTAAATGTATTCTACACTGACATGATATGAACGTATACATAGGATGACAATGACGTCATTTGCTAATGGTGATGTTGTCAATACCATCTTGTGGTGCAACTGAATCTTCGTCCACTCAGTTCTCAGAATCTCCACACCTGTCGATGCCTAACGATTTGTCAATCACGCTCGATCAGCATCTGTCAGTCCATCACTATTATCTTCTGATCACAGTACATACAACGGTGACCCACGACACAGCGACTAATGATACTACCAATGACAGAGTCAGATTGACTGATGTCACTGCACCCAGTGACGTTGCCAGGATTTGTTGCGAGGAGGGGCAAAGCTGGAAATTAGGTACACAATACTTGGATACTATAGTTGACAGTCAGATTTAACTCTAAAGTGAATTAAAAATGAAATTGTTGGAAGTCGAGGGGCACGTGCGCCAGTGCCCGATAGCTGGCGATGCCACTGACTGCACCCTATGTATAAGACCGGAAACATAGTACCTCCATGAATAATATCTGATGCCAATTTGTACATCATCACAGCTTGCTGGTCATCATCTTTACATGACTGCAGCTTCTGCAACATGGCAGATTTTCTCACCTGACCTTCCATCACACCTTCAACACGTCACCTCTACATATGACTATAAGACAATAGAACAGCTAACATACAACTTTAGCAACAGGTATCGTACTATGTACAACAACAAAAAAATGAGAATAATCTGTGGTCCATCCATGTAATTTGAAACTTTCTGAAGATGACGGTCAATGTTGACAGTTTGTGTAATTTTTAACTGTCAATGCTGTATGCAACAGCAACACATTCAAGTGCTGTAAATGAACATCATTGTTGCTAGTGTCATCAGCAACTTCTGACAATCACATTGCCTTGGCTTGATACATGGCCAGACAAGTAAAGTGCCAAATTAAAGTTGAAGTTGAGTCATCTCGTGTCCAAGATGCATATGTTCCATATTCCAGCTAATGTACCAATACATATTACATATTGACTCTATCAGAATTTATCTACGTACTGGAAAAGTAAAATGATGGCTACCAGGTGATGGCAAAGGGTGACGGTATGTTCAGCCCTTCTCTTTGGGATTTTGAGCGTGTCAGACAGAACTATAAACGAAACAATGCTTGTTCAATTTCCCAAAAATGATATCAACTCTGTCCATAACTGTCCATATGCATCTTGCAATGCAAATGCTAATTCAATGCCAAGTAACATGACACGCTCTTCACATTTAGGAGAGCAACTATCAGATTCATATTAGGTGAAGTTACTCAATTTGCTCAGTTTGCTCACTATTATGATTGTGAGTTCGGAAATTTCCGGAAATTACAGTCAGAAAATTTATTCTAATCATCCGGAAATTTGTTTAAAATTTTTTTTCACTTTATATATTTAAGTAGGCCTATAATCATATGTTTCCAAATCCAGTATTACAAAGTGATGCTGTAAACTGAGCATGTTCTTGACAAACACTCTCCAGCTTTTATGGTAGCCCATCCTTGTGCTTTATATTGTTTTGTTGATATTCATTTTCTATGTTGTTGTGGCACAGTTGGCTAAATAAACTGAGTGACTGACTGACTGATCTTTAACTTTATGTATTTGGGTTAAGAAAAAATAACTTGTTTTTAGCACGGCTCCCAGGAATATGAGTGATTCCAATGAAAATTATAGACGTTACAACTTCCAGGCTTTTGCTAATACTATTTCCGTAAAATTTCCTGGAAATATTAAATTTCCGTAAAATTTACAACTCTACTCACTAAGCATATCTTACACTGTTATTTTTACATCAGATCTATGTTGGAACAATCATATAGTATCATTGCAGTTTGCACTACAGGTGTAATATGAATTCTGTTATGCAACATTTAAAGAGTTCCCTCCAAAGTTAAAACTAGAGTCTACACATTAGCTGTCTGCTGTCAGGCTTAACTCTGAATACGCAGCTTTGCAGCCATGCACTTCAAAGAATACCTCCTTATCGAAGCCATCCAGCACTGTACAGCATGTACTATCCGTTAAACACGACGATCATCGACTATCTCTGCCTAGACTAGATGATACGGGCATAGAGGCTTCGGCCTGTGCTCGGTAACTCCGTCTACGTCTAACTGGTTACGATTCCTTGACAGCATTTTGTATTGGAAATAAACGTTTATCTACAATGTTGTCCACGGTGGGTGTGGTTCCACATTCCGGTAGTTTTTTAATCCGTCGATCCTCACGCAACATCACTTTCGCGAAAATTTCTCTTCCTTCATACTAGTAGTCATGTCCACAAGTGGAAATTTTCACGTACCACAATGCCATCTTTCGTGCACTAAAGCGACAGCGGCAGCACAGCGTCTATCAGTTTACTGCTTCGCCCGTAGTCTCCATAGTAAACCCACGGAAGAAATATGAATGTTGTTGACAGCCCGTTAATCACAGGAAAAAATCCATGTGCATAACGCTATCCCTGACACTAACCATAACGCTAACCCTACTAACCCTAACCGTTACAGTAAGGGTAACCCTAACCCTACGGAAGTCTTTTGACATTCTGGCACTTTACAAATCGGATTATTATTATTATTATTATTACTAACCCTAACAACCCTACTAACCCTAATACTAGATACCGTTGTGAATAAGGCACCCACATACACAGCCCTGCGCATGGATTTTTCCAGTGATTAACCGCCTGTATGTTGTTGAGGGGGTGTACTGTATATTTATGCTGACATCGGCAACTTTAGCAGAGATGCGCGGATATATATCCGCGGACAGATATTTTGCGGATATCCGCAGTTTCCTACGGATACGGATAGGATACGGATATCAGATTTCAAAACTCATACGGATACGGATAGGATACGGATAT
>Ga0209562_1000510_pt1 | contig 13234 bp, 8 predicted proteins | sample WorMetvacBELIZE2_FD_187399 | JGI IMG/M metagenome (GOLD analysis project Ga0209562, IMG submission 187399) | Marine gutless worms symbiont microbial communities from Max Planck institute for Marine Microbiology, Germany - Olavius vacuus BELIZE.2... | ecosystem: Host-associated > Annelida >...
GAAACTTTGTAGCAGACTTTCTTCAAGCAAAGTGCAATTTTACTTGGAAAATGGCCATTTTGCATTTTTGAGCCCCCTTTGTAGGGGTTAGGGGCAACGAATGATGTTCATCTTAGGCTCATTGGAAAGCCCATAGCCGACTTCCTATTAGTGTTAATTGAGTTTTTTTGCTAGATGTTACCGCTGAGGCACTATGAGCAAATGATGATGATGATGATGATGGAGTCTCCCGTCAGAACGACGTATGAGCTCCGGCCGTCTAGCGTCGACTGTGTGTCCTCATGTGGGATGTAACGTCAACGTCTGCGCTTCTCAGTATGAGCAAATACTGACTGAAAATCGGCTATTTCACTCCAATTGGTGCCGAATGACCCTAAACTTCAGGTAGAAAGGGTCATCCCCAACAACCATTCTTCTTTTCAGAAAACTAGGCTAAGTGGTCTTTCGTATGGTGTAAAAATCTGGACAAACCTTTCTTCCACTTTTTCACACGCACGCATTTGACAGACGGACAGACAGACAGAATTCTCATCACTAGACCCCATCTGCATTCCATGCAGCGCAGTAAAAATACATTCTATTTCGTTATAATGCCGCCACCACGTCAACTGAAGTAAACAATGAACAATGCCACACCACAAAACAGCACTCTCTGTGGTTAGTTCAAACAAAACGGTACCAATGCATTGCCACTACCAGAGTACAATACCTTGTTAGTCAATTTTTGTTACATCCCACTGATGCAACTTGATACAGTCACACAGTCAAACAACAAATGATGCATTATAACCACAGGCGAAGCTTAAGTTCATGCACTAATTAAATGGCAGCATCTCAGTACATCAGAAATCATATGCAACCAAATTTTGTAACTGCAAATTTACATCGATTGTCAAAATGCAGTTCTGTATGTTCTGCAAAATTAACACTGAGTTAAGACATTTAGTCATTTAGTGGAAATTTTTTGACTTGACACCACTGAGACCGATTTCCAAAAAACTGCAGTGTATTACTGTACCACCAACATCAACTGCACAATTACTTCCACTGTTTCAATACAGTATATCTACTAGCACTTATGAGTAATAACAATATCTTGAAAATTTTATGACAACAATTACCTACATCTTTCAGTATGAATCCTCGTCATCCTTATCATCATTATTATCATGAAGATCATATAGTAGTTCAGTATTATCACTGCACAGTCACTATCACTCTTCGTACTTTATTAGGCCGCCAGTCGGGAAGGACTTAACTTTTACCCATAAACTTTCTTTTCCTTTCTTTTTTTCTATTAATCCACTGTGCTCAGCAGCCACGCAGAGGACAGCCATCAAATGTATTTCGAAGGTTCAGTCAACAATTGGTATAGGGATCTCGCCCACCTCTCCCCTAATTTTCACAGGGGGTCAAAAAGTGCAAAATTTGGCGTCTTTTAAAAGATCACTCAACTTTGAGCCACCCGCATTTGAAAATGCAGCAAGATACGAGAATTCCGAATGCTGCGATGATTGCCCTATGTTCTGGCTAAGTTTGGTGAAGTTGGGTCCATGTTCCCCAGAGAAAGCACTGTCAGTTGTAACCCAGCCCCTAAAATTGCACACGAAAACGTGCTCAATCGTCGATAACTCAGTCGTGGATTATCCGATTTTAGTCAGTTTTTGCACAGAGTTTAAACGCAAGACACCTGAAGTGCTGTAAAAGTTCAAGGTCAAGAGGTCAAAGGTCAAGGTGACGGTGTGACACAATGTGTGTAACACAGCTTGTGGAAAAATTCGCCAAATTATCAATAATTCAGCCGGGCATTGCTCAATTTCGCTCGTATAGACTTTGATCAAATGCCACTCGATGTACCACAAATATCAAGGTCAACAGGTCAAAGGTCAAAGTCACAGCTTGACATAACGTACCAGCATCAAAAAACGCGATAATTCAGGCATGGATAAATTGTCGAAGGTCAAACTTGGGGAAAATTATCCCAGACCCAAGCGCAACACTTAAAACATGTTCAAGGTCATAAGGTCAAACAATGAAATCGCACTAACTCCGCTGCGGATTGCTCGACTGTGTTCAAATCATCACGTCACAGATGATATGCTGCAAATGTTCGAGGTCAAAGGTCAAGATCACAGCAGCAAAGTCAAGATCACAGCGTAAAGCAATGTATCAGTCCCCAAAATGCTATAATACGCCAATGGACAGGTTCAGCGACGTCTAACTTGGCATGGGTTGTAACTGAAGCGGGAAAGGGCTGTCATGGCTCTGGCGGCCTCAAGTTGCAATGCATTCGTAATTGCCATGTTTTGTAGTATTTTCCTCATGTTGTAACAGACTAGTGGACCTCGAGTCGAGATAGTATTTCTACTCTAAAAATTCAGACAAAATTAGAGTCTTTATGAAGTTCCATGCATTTTTGCTGCTTGTAGGTATTTCTACAAAAACTACACAAATCTACAACAGCAGACACATTAGTCAGTCTGAGTGCTATGTTAGTTGAACACATGCAAACACAACCAGCGGTTAGTGCACTTGGTGGACAATTATCCGCAGGTCAGCTACTGTGTCTAGTCTACGAACAACATCATCTACTTTCTACTCTACTCACATCTCCAACATTCAACATTACCCACTTAGCGTCTACATATTCGCAGACTGCAATTCATTTTCTATGACATAGCAGCACAGATATCCACATCACTGCTACATATAACAACTCCGATGAACTGTTACACAACTAACTACTTACAGATCAGCTGTTCAAACAGTTCAACAGTTGCAGACAAATGCATTGGCAGCATGAATACCAATGACAAACTAAAAATGTTAACAATTTCATAACAGTGCAACAAATGTCGTTTGGACAGAGCATTTAACACTGTGAGAATATGTAATAAAATAACTTAGTTAACAATATTTTGCCACGTACACACTGCTGTGCAGAAACTAACCATGCTGCCCTCCATACATTCACTGTTCACAGTTACTGTTTCACTGGCAACTTGATAAGAGCAATATTATACAGCACAAATTCATCCTTGTTTATCAATTTTTAATCTCACAACTGTGAGATTAAAAAGTTGATAATCTCATAATCGTAGAACTTCAAACAGCAAAAACTGCAGATATCAGACAGACTCCAGCTCGTATCTTGTATCAGTAATAAGATTATTAACATGGCAAATAGCAAACTGTACAGCTGCTTACACTGCTAAAGAGATGACTTTCAAAAGATAAGTGGTTACCTTCAGTGCTTCACGGCGAAGAAATTCCAGTCGAGCTTTTTCTTCGGCAACTCTGTGAGGAATGTCGGGAATGGCATAAGCCACCAGCAACTTCACGGCCAGCACAAGATGCTAGCACACAAACCACACACACACAGCTGATAAAATATAACTAGAGTAGTGACTAACAACAAATTCGCACACATTACTAATAAAAACTATCACAAACTAGAACTACGATCCACTGATAATGAACTTGTCATTGTCCTGTGCCATGCATCAAAATCAGCTGTCCACATCAACATGCCATCACCATGCCCACATAACTGTCACACCTGTCTGAGCCATAATTAGTACGCTGTGACGTCTGACATGGTAAAACCTGATCTGGCATCAGTTGATTGACTCATCCGTGTTTAATGGCATTTTCAACACATATAAGTTATGCTGTACCAATACAGTGACGATGATAATAAAGTTATAACTACAAACAATTCAGTGTCAAAAAACACACACAAAAATGTCTTTTTCGGCCTACAAACATCTCCCCAACTCGCAAGAAGTCAACTTGAAACAGACTGCCAACTGCTTAGCTGTGGTACTGATAAGCAATCAATAAAAATAAACAGCAAATATATTTAGATGTGTTGACAGATTATATAAGTGTGACAGACAGACAGACAGACAGACAGAGATAGTGACAGACAGAAATGCTGTAGCATATGCCACACTATGTATACTTGGCCAGCAAAAACCACACTTCACAGAATGTTAACTGATCAAATGCTCTTCTGCAGAGAAATTTAATGGTGCACTTTTATACACTTTGATTATTATTAAGAGACAGTTCTTTATCTGTTGCTTTATTCAGCCACAAGCATCAGTGAAACAATTACCTCCAGCACGACAATAAAAATGATGCGTTCTGCCGTGCCCCAGCCAGGAAACAGACGATCTGCAAGATCCGACATTCCAATGAGAGCGCAGTTGACCATCACTGCAATGATGCTCATCATCTCTAAGGCATGCTGCAATACAAACGACATCCACTGTTGACCATCACTGCAATGATGCTCATCATCTCTAAGGCATGCTGCAATACAAATCACATCCACTTACACACCTAGTCTTTGCTTCTTCATGCCCACCACAAGTTACTTCAAACCCCACGTGCTCACCTGGAAAGCACCTGATCAAAATCTTTACTGGCTGCATTCTCTTTCTATCAATGCAAGCCACTAAGAGTGTCTGATAAGGTACAGTAAAGGTTCTTGTATGAGCCATAAAGGCCAATAAAGGAGTGTAGATCAATGATTCTTCAGCACTCGGCCAGACTCAAACGAGCGCTGCAAGACCAGGGCAAAGTGCTAATACAATACAGCATGCCTGTTTAGCTTCTAGATTCTGCTGGTACCAAAATCATACTGCTTGGTGACAAATGCAATGGGAACAAGAATCATTCCTAAGGTTTTCAAGCAGCACTGCCCTGGTTACAGCATTATGCCGTAATGCCAGCCATCTTCAATACAACCATAAAAATAGACAATCAACGAAGTACTGAACCACAAAACCATCAGAAGCTATCATGACATACGTGGCTTTATCAACTGTTGACCGACCTGCCATATTCCAATGTTCTCGACAAGCTCTCCAAAAGGTCGTTGAAATGACATGCACAGTTTGAATGCATCACTGCGAATCTCGATCACGTTGTTGAGTAGAGCGCAGACTGCGGCCATTGGAAAAGCCGACGAAAACAGCGTCACATAGCCGAACTGAATTAACATCTCCAGGTAGTCTTCATAAGTGTCTTCATACTAAATGATAACATGTTAAAAGCTACAATCATATCTGCCCGACAGTCAAGCATCAAGACAATTCAACGCAAATTCATAAGCACTGTGGTAATTTTGTAAATGTAACACTTAGTATAGGACTTCCACTGAGCTCTACATCAGTTACTGGCGGCAATTAAAAAGGCATCTACGGTAGCCAAAGATAGAGGTTTAACGTCCCACCAATCACATTATAGGTCATATCGGGGACGGGTTTTTACAGGTCAAATGACCCAACCAACAGTGTCAAAGCACTGAAGGAAGATCAATTCCTAAGGATTAGGCTTCAACCCATCAGGTCCACCCCACTGCGCTCACAATACTACAACAGCTATGCAGTATAAAACAATAACACACAAAATACACAGATAAACACAAATAAATCAATCTATGCACAGTGAAATGGGCCCAGTGTGACGAAACCAATCCAGAGAACTGTAAGAACTGCTCAACTAAGTGTTCTTATGATTGTGCACAGCTTCAGTACACAATACAACACAGTACAGTTCTGATAATCTCCCCTCTTACCTCCAGACAACCATCATAGCTCAGATGTTGTCTATCGGAGGAGAGGGCACCTACGGTAACCAAAACTGCTTCAGTGCTACAGAAAAGTATCATCTTACACATGGGAATGTCTGCACTCCTTAAAAGTGAAAAATGCAATGGTGAAAGGTATCTTATTCAGTACTGAATAGTGATGTGACGAAGCTGGTCAAAATTTGCATTCGTCGAATGTGAATTCTGACTTTAAAAATTCGTCGAATGCAAATGCGAATAAGGGGAATTTATTTATCACTTGGAACATAATGCACTGATTTAGGTCAATTAAAATGACTGTAACAATATGTTATTAAAAGTCAGTAAAATTAGTGTTCATATTAGTAAAGTGTAACACATCACTGAGCAAAAATAATGTTGCACATTCAGTAAGTGTAGTTTGCGTGATAGGTTGAATTTGAGAAAAAAACAGGTTTGTTTGCACTCGCTGGCTGTCTGTGCATATGAAGTCAGTCGTAGAACAAGGATTTTTCCACGAATTTGCATTCGACAACAAAGCACTTAAAACATTCGTCGAATTTCGAATCTGTTGAAAAGGTTCGAAGTTCGAACGTTGTCAAATTCGAACTTCGTCACATGCCTATACTGGATTATTTACACTAAGTTACTGGTACTCTGAAGATCAACCTTTCTGGTAAGTAATTACATTTGAAAATGACAATAATCACGGACACACCTAACGGAAGTACAATAACACAGTGATAACATTCAAACCTTCTTCATTGCTGCTTCCACTTCAGCCTGAGTCAGGTGCAGACCGCTGTGCACGATTTCAACCTCTTCAGTTCCAATTGTACGTGTCTCAACAGGTGCATGTCCTCCATCATTGTCATCATCAACAGGCTGATCCGTCTTCTTGGCAGACTCTGCCGACTGCTCTGTAAAATGCTTCAGTGAATCAGGACTCATGGATTCCGCAATCCGAACGCCGATCCACATCAGTTTTGCCTTCTCCATAATATACGGAAGTACAGCCTCCTTCAAATTTCCAATCACCTGACGCGTGATGAGTAATGTGGCAAGTTGCTGCAAACAATTACTGCAGCATATGAGATACATCAACAGTCAGTAAGTGCTCAGAGTAAAACAATAAAAGTCATCATCTAAGCACTGCAGCATCTATCAAACAGGTGATTAAAGTGTGCATAACTATTTATCCAGAGGAAGACACCTGGCTCTATGTTCCAATACCCATACAGTGACATCAACACTGAGAATATCATTTAGAATATAATGAACACATATAGTAACAATGCTCTGAAGCTAAATAAACAATCGGCCTCCACTTATCCCATGACTGGAGCAATTAAAAATCGCTAATTACAATTAGTTAATGTTTTGTCAATATTACCATCTTTCCAAGTTTCTACTGCAACTACATTTCCTAATTCTTTTCACAAACAAACAGACACAAATATAAAGTGCATCACAGAATGATGCTGAGCTCACGTCTTTCAGCATCTGCATGTCTTGTAAGTAGAACGCAATGTAGAACAATGAGAGGAATGAGTTGACGAACTGAAACTGCAAAACAACACGTACACCACACTGGACGGAAATCGAATAACCGAGATTTATAGTAATAATCTCCAACCATAATCCATAATCACCAACTGCCGAATGCGAATGAAAACGACACATATGAACAGTTGAATACCAACCAGCACCAGCTTGATGATCAAGTTGTTTTCATACGTGATATCCAGACGATGATTTTCTGTAACGTTATTGTGAACAATGCACAAACCTAATATGTGGAATAGTATTACTTCACACACACACACACACACTGTATACCATTTCTGTGTATCACATTTCACTACAGCATTACCGTTATGCATTCACATATACTGTAGCATGACAGATTATGACGTTTACATTAAAGCTGTAGAATTTAGTGACTTTTTATGAACCACACAAAAGTCCTCTTACTTACATACTTATTCATATAACACACACTTTGACAAATGACGAGTCTGATCCATGAATGATGCTTCTTGCTCATGTTGCCTGCAAACGTGACTAGACGGAAACAGCTTTGATACAGGAATTTCACAAACTTATGAAGACAGCAATGTGTAACATTCATCAGTATCAAATACTCTGAGACTTTTTAACCTTCATGTCACCAAACCATTTGGGCTGAAAGGTTATCAAGCACTAGTGCTGTACATGACAATAGGTTGTGTGGTTACCAAATCTGGCATGGTGTGTGTCAGTGGTGTGTAGGATGAAAATATTGATCATCTGAACTTGGCATAATGATACATGATTGGCGGCATCAAAAGTGGAGATATCACATTAAAGAAAGCATTAAACTTTGCCACATATTCTGTACTAATACACACAATCAATTTAACAGCTATTTTCCAGAGTTACAGGGATTAGCAACTAATCACTCACAAGCAGACCACTGTAGGTCACTGGAGCAATATTTCAGCCAGCCGTACATTCTTCCTGACACCAGTGCAATACTGTCAAACTAATGAATGCATTCTGCACTTATTGACACTAACCAACTCTATAGACGATCAGATGCATGAATGTCGCATTAAAGTTTAAGTTAACACTTAAGTTTAAGCAGCTCTCTAAAACTCCACTGAACATATTCTGCTGCAGTCTACTCAGTAGTATAAAATGTACGGACTCATGAGTAAATAACGACAGCTGTTGTATGAATTTTAACCACAGGGGCAGCACTGGCTGTCAAAACACTTCCTCCAAAGAGCTTACCACCAAATATGGCTGCCACTAACTTATGCTGAAGTGAAGTGCCACTTCACTGGTGAGACTGTCGAGTAGTAATTCTCGTGTGAAATAGTTCCTAAGAGTTTCGATAATATTAAACATATTGAATGTTCCCCAATTAGAATGAGTTTGTTTAACTACGATACGACTTATCTGCTAAGTACTTACGTATATACCTATACAATTATACTTCAATGCCATTCAATGGAACTTGCTGCCATTTGGAGAGGTAAGCTCATCGGTAGCTACATGACAAAAATACAATTCGAATAGGCAGTACAGTATGTACATAAAAAATAGTACATATCTGCGATTTTAACTGCCAAATTTCATTTTGATGAATACGAACAAAATTCTTCAGAACTATTGTGCACATGAATGCACATAACTGGACAATTTGGACTTATGTTACTCAACATTTGAGTTGCGTGATATGGTAAACAACTGTGACGGAACCACCGAACCTTTATTATTAAGCCAGAGAGCAATTCTCTTGTAGACATCGTCCAGCACAGGGATGGATATGGCAAGCAACACCTTCGGCAAGTACGAGCAGAAGAACGGTGCAGAGCCAGATTTGACGTGGATGTTGACCCAGCTCTGCAACTCCAAGATGCCCCACAGTGTGGCAAATACTGCGCTCAGGCAGATACCAACCACTGGAAGACTGACCAAGTAGCGGAACAGGTTGCGCTGCCATGGCGGATAGAATGGCTCATAACGACCAGTCACTGGACTCCTTACAATACGACCCTTGACAATAATAATACCGGTACAGTAAGTAAACAAACGATTAAGCTCATTAACACAAGAAAACTACAGCGGAAATAATTCAAATATATTCATAATGAAGCAGAAGCTACTTGTCTGTGCACTGACATAGCTGACTGGATAATGTTGAGAGGCATCTACACTGTGTTCCAAAAAAAGTGATGCCAAAATTGAAATCACTATAACTATGGCACACCTTACCAGAATTAATTATCCTCTTAGCAGCTTTAATTACCGCCTTTCTGGCACAAACGTTGCAAATTTCAACAAAATCCACCACATAGTTTCTGAGCAACAGCTTTTAAAAAAATGGAACTCAAAAACAGAATTTTCCAATATGGAAAATACCCATTAGGATACTTACTGCAGAAAGTGTTACGAATGACATAATTTTGATTACATTTTTGTGACTGTGCAGTGGATTTTGTTGAAATTTGCAACGTTTGTGCCAGAAAGGTGATAATTAAGGCTGCTAAGAGGATATTTAATTCTGATAAGATTTGTTGCAGTTATTATGATTTCTATTTTGGCGTCACTTTTTTTGGAACACACTGTAGTTTGCACAGAAGTCCACTGTGAATGATTTAAGGGCAACTGGTAATGCCAGGCAGACAAAAAATGGCTGTTTGTGTGTGAAATATTTAAACGAAAACTGATGTTATACAAACGCAAAACTACACAACATTGCAGTATTATAAACTTAATGCATGGCAAGTAATTATGGCAGCAATATCAGCTGACAGTTATCAACTCAGACTTGGAAAGGAAATGGAAGGAAAGTGCAGGGATTTAAAGTGCAATTTAGAAACTGATTAAATCAGCTTAGTCTAACACACGAATCAAACAAAAAAGATGAAGAGAGAAAAACAAAACAAAAAACCGATGAGCAATTAAGTCCAGAAATGGTAATGGAAATAAATGCATACTAAAACGAACTCCAAGTCATATTGTTTAATAAACAAAGGTATTGATCATCGCAGCAAAATACACTAATGTATACTAACATAAAAGAGTGCTCTTGGTTCAACCAGTAACTCATCCTCTTTATCAAGAGTGCCCCAGCGATAAGCATGCACGGCACTCCGACGTTTCCAGTGTTCCAGGTACAGTGTTGCCCAGGCGACATTGAAGAACGCAAACACAACGAAGCAGACATCGTCAGTGTACTGCAACGTTGCATCGACAGCAATATGCTGTAAGCATCGTTTGCAAATAGCAATTTACTGATGCAGATCAGTGGTACTCAAACTCTACAGAATACATCCTGTTATACCATTGTCCTGTTAACACACTTCATAAGTAACATCATGAACAGTAGCATCATGGAAAATGAAAGCTATTATATATCACACACTGTCGACTCACATACTTAGTAATTACAAACACCATATATAAGAGCATATTTCAAAATACATGGTGTACATGCATAGACATTAGTACACTGTAGACTGGTTATGAAAAAAAGAGTTATTGAATGGGCTGAACAGTTTAAATACCTAACACTTTATAACTAAATATGTCTGACGACAAATAAGTGCTAAATAAAAAGAAAAAAAGTAGAAAACAAAATTTAAATCAATTAAAATCAAATCAAACAATTTAAATCTAATAAATTTTTAAAGCACGATGTCAAAAGTTACATTTTACTGTTCAAATGAAGCACTTCTGAATGCTTAAGAAACTAGGTATGTAAAGACTGAAGTCTTCTGAGGTACAATATCTGGAGACTTAGAATATGCAATGAAACAGTGAAGCACTTGAGACTGCAAATATGATTCACTATAAAAGGCAATAAAATAAACAGAAATCTAATACTATAATAAATCAGTGGTGCAAAGCCCACAGCTAAATATTAGATAAAAAGAACTACGGTAAAGCAATACAAAACAAGTAAAATCACTTCCAGAGCTCGACTATGAATACAAAACAAATGCTTACCTGGTGAGTTCCACTTAGCAGCCACAACATGGTACCAAGAAATGCAGGCCACAGCAGTGCAGCAGTGTAGTGTCCCAGGTACGCAAAGTATAATGCTATCTTCACTCCAAAGTAGTCACAAACCTTATCTACAATTACATCACCATTATGTCCATCGTAAGCATCATTTTATAGCTGAGAAAGAAGCAAGCATCTACTAAAGACTAATAGTAATGATTTTAATGACGACAATTAATTACTATGTGCATAATATTGGATGACACTGACTTGCCTCAGTGGTTTGGCAGTTAGTGTACGTGTGCTGGAGTTATCAAGTTACTGGGATGGCTTGAGTTCAACTCCTGCATGTGCTGAATAATTTGTGTTAAAAATAATTTCACAGAAAAGCAACACAGTTCGATTAGAATTACATGTACAATCACATAGCAACACAGAACACACACATTACTGTTAATGACAATTATTTACTACAATTCCCGTTAACTGAAATCTCTACATTTTAGCATTTCTTATTAATCACAGAAATGTATAACGCTGCACAGCACTCTAAAGCTGGGTGAACACTGGCATATTGCTGTGATGTGATGCTAACGCAATGATTTCATCTGCTTCACAGTGACACTGCTACATACCAAGCGGCTGGGTGTGGAAGAAAGCCTGGACCCAGTTGTCTCGTAAGTACGACAAACCTTCACTGTCATGTAGTGGTACAATCTGTTGAATTATTGCATGGGACAGTAGCACTGGCACTGGAAACAATACATTACATTGCCCTATGTTTAATAACTCATATGCATGTCCCTTGAGTATAAAGTTTATACATAAATTGTAATAACATTGCTAAGAACATATATACATGGTGCCTCAAAACGAAAGGGGAACTAAGGGCAGCATCAGCAGTAAGCCTCAATCAAACAATGTGCTTAACAAAGACACCTTGAATACAACTTTAATGCATTCACATTATGTAAATAATAAACTTGTGGCACATACAGATGTATTTCGTTAAATTCTAATAGAGTGCATACAAACACAAATCCACCACAAAATGTACAATTCTTTGGAGCTCAAATTGGTCATGTGCAGTGATGTAGCTATTTCGTATAACAATCTGATATTTAAATGCAATATTTAATGCAATACTTAGCCATTAGCTATAACTGGAGATGCAAATTTTAAAGAAATTTTCTTATGGTGAAAATTTTGTCTATTAAATATGTCTATTAAATACATTCTGTATATTATGGCTTTGTACAATATCAATTTTGTTACAAGTAATCGCTGCAGTTAAATGTACCAGACAGCTAATGGCCTTTTTATGTGCTTGTAAATTTACCATCAACTTCGTGATAGTGCTGCTTTTTAAAAATTACATAGTGAGGCAAAAAATGCACGTTTAGTTGACTCAAGGTCTGATCGTTTTAGGGATACATTTCGCATCACATGCAAAGCACCGGCTGACTGAGACCACCTGCACCACGCACACACACCAATCGCTCACTGACTAGGCTGCCCCAGAGCACCAAGCTATAGGCCTATGTTATGGAAGATGTACAGTGGAACTTAATGTACACGTATCAACACCGTGACCGAACCAACCACCGACTTTTTCATGGAAACATCGGCCAACCTTGAAAAATGTTACACCGTAACAACACTAAAAAATTATCAGATGTTTGTTGAAGATACTGCAAAATAAAAGGGTGCAGTTTTTGCCTCACAAGATAAAAGTCATACAGCTAAATAGCTACTGTGCCACTGTGCAGAGATTCACTAGCATTAATACAAATCTAGCTTTCATACCAACAGCCTGTCCTTCCAGAAATTGAATTTTGTCCAATTCATCACCCTGGTGTGCTCGCAGACTGAACAACATGTGACGGACGACGCTTTGACGCTCCTGACTTGTGAAAAATGTTGCTGGATCATCAGAGCCAACAAAAAAATGCTGATCCTCATAAACAAACTCCTTATTGCCACCTCCATATTCGGGTTTCACAGCTTTACGAATGCACAGTTCTTCAGCACCTTTCAGCAGGCTAATATCAACCAACATACAAAACTTGTGGAGACCAATATTTACAGGTATGCATTAAAAACATCATGCAAAAGATATGGTGCAATGGTTATCCAAATATGTTCAACAGACATCAAGAC
>Ga0209562_1000512_pt1 | contig 13214 bp, 10 predicted proteins | sample WorMetvacBELIZE2_FD_187399 | JGI IMG/M metagenome (GOLD analysis project Ga0209562, IMG submission 187399) | Marine gutless worms symbiont microbial communities from Max Planck institute for Marine Microbiology, Germany - Olavius vacuus BELIZE.2... | ecosystem: Host-associated > Annelida >...
GTCTTTCGCATGGTATAAAAATCCGGACAGATTTTTCTTCCGTTTTGTCACAATGCACGCGTTTGACGGACGGACGGACAGACAGACAGACAGACAGACGGACGGACAGACAGAAATCTCATCGTTAAGACCGCGTTGCATTCCATGCAGCGCGGTAAAAACTAAAACGAAACTAAAACTAAAAAAATAAATCAAAACAAAAAGCACACTGTAAGTCATGTAAGATAAGGTGAGAACTTTAACTGCACTTTTGCTGCCTCCCTTGGGTTATAGTAGAGGACCCACTGTTCCCCCGTGTGGGTCCGGGGTGTATGTTGTGTCCCAGAATAAACCCACTCTGTTTCCTGGCTGGATGTCGTAGGAGGCGACTAAACCAGGGCTTAGTTGTAGCTTTAGGTTTTTCTGCTTGTTAGATAGGGCATGTTTTTGTGTTATTTTTTTGGTTTATGGGTGCATGCTTTGTTTAGTTCCTTATCTTTTTGTTATCAGTACCAGTGTAATTGATTGCCTGGGAAGGTTCGTCCCTGAAATGACTTATTATGTGTCGAGTGGGACGTTAAACCTTGCTCAACTCAACCCACTGTCCTTTATGATACTGCTGCTGTCTGACTCTAATGTCATACTGTCGTTTCATCCATTGGGTGACTGCCCCAAGATGCTAAAACTAAAACTAATAAATAACTGGAACTACTAAAACTGACTCAAAAAATACTACAAAACTAAAAACGAAACTAAAACTAAAAAAGTAACTGGCAAAACTAAAACAAAAAAATGATGAAAATTAAAACAAAAATAAAACTAAAAAATAAGTGGAAAAGTAAAACCAAAACTAAAAAATAAATCAAAACAAAGATCACACTGCCAACCGTTAGTGTTAAAGCACTGGAGGGGTAATATAATTAATAGTTTAATAGTGAGTAATTTATTTTTGATACATGCCATAGGCTGCATGATGCCACAAAAACAAAACACTGCAGAAAAACTACAAACTACACAGGTACACTAGTGCCTTGTATCTATGTTGGCTATATTGCATGAACATTCGCTATGACTTATGCAGTTTCCAGTAGTACTTGGCATTGCTAACCCGATTCCATACCATCCACCACAATGAATGAGACTAGATGTGATATCTCCAAATGGTACGAGACATATCGCTGTTTATTGTAGGAGGTGTTATTGTGTTGTGTATGGTGTGTAACAGATATCACTGCCAGTCTGCCTGCTGATGGAGGTAGCTGCTGGACATCATCAGACGTTGCTCGGTGAGAATGGCACCAATGTTCGTCGCATCATGTTGCAGTCGGGCACGACCATCTGCTTCCCAAATCTGACGGCAGTTGCATCTCATCATCAAAACACAGTGCAAGTGACTGGGCTGATGACGAATGTCTTACATGCCCGGCAGCTCCTGTTGGTCAGCTCCACATTTTCCATTATATTGTTCGCCCAGTTATATTGATACCAATCATTTACAAATTATGGCAAGGTAACCCGACAAATGCTGCTGAATAGGTAGTACTGTCGATCATCAGCAGTGGGCTTGCTGGCTAGCTTGAATTTGTCTAGTGACTACTTAATGTAGTTTTAAATTGCTTCATTTTTTGTCCCTGCCATTAAAGGGTTTACAGTGAAGGCAATATGTTTTCAGGAATGCCATCTGGCTGTTCATTCATTGTCTGTTAACACCATTTTACATAACACATTATCTCTGTAGTCAGTGGAGGGATTTCAGTGAAACGTGGCACAAATATACACCAGGTGACTGAGCATTTATGAAAAGGTTTCCAAGGTCACAGGTAGAGGTCATGACCGACCAGTTACCATATAATGGCGATGCCATACATTTCAGTAGAAAGTTCAACATTTTTGAGATATCGACACACCAAGTGATATAAAATGCACTATTAATTGTTCGATTACTATTGACCAAGTTATACTGAACCTGCTAGAAAACTTCAGTTATTATATGAAATAGTTGTGTTGTATGATTGGATACTGTATGGCAAGAGAAATGAAAGAGAAGGAAATTAATGGTGTAACCATCATTTTTGTATGACAGCAGTGGAATGTTATCATCATTGTCATCAAAAAGTTTGAATTTATTGCCCAGTGGAGTCTGATAATTTGATTCAGTTTAGTTCTGTCTTGTTCAGAATAGTTCAACTGGTAGGCGTGTGCTGAATCAGTTTATATGTAGAATGTTGTTAGCCCACTCTGCGTGTGGTTGCCCTGCTTTGTTATTTTAACAATAATACCAAAAACCGACAGTTTTTTCTCTCAGCCATCGCTGATTCTGCTGATGTTTCAGAACACTTGCAGCTTTCTTAGTATCAATTTACTGTCCGCTGCACTTCAGCTGTGTTCTTGACAGCAAATGTTAATATCGTTGTAGGATTGCTTGCCGCTGGCGTTGGTGTTTGACGTGAGGCAAGAACTTGATCTCTGTCAAGGTTTCGTGTTTTATTCACCCTCTAACACATTTCCTGTGCCTCATAGGATTGTCACTGTATGTTCATAATTAATCATCACAAGTACGTACCGTTTTGTTAGCAGTAATGCTGTAAATTGACAGAATATACTCTCGCCTTAAAATGAGTTATGTCAGTGTAAAATGTTGGTGAATGTATTGAATTATTCTTATTACTGAAGCTAGCAGTCATGTCTTTGCTGTTCGGATGTTAGGAATTTGTACTTAATATGTGTTAGTATTCATAGAAGAGTGAATTTTATGCCTTATTAACAAAATTATTGAAATTGTGACGCTTGCTTTTCTTTGTATTTTGTGTAACTATACTGCAGCAGGTGTAGCGACAATTGGTAATTAGTGTCATTGATTGGACAGTAACTGTATTAGTTTCTGTCATTATAGTAATACCACAGGAATTAAAATGACTGTTGATAATGCTATGCAGTGATGCTGAAGGATCTGATGGAGAAGTTAAATGTATGCATCGATGTCAAAATGAAGATGAAACAAAACACAAAGGTGTGTCAGCGTCTCTGTGTTCACAACGATGGTACATTGCTTGTAGAGTTATTTAAAGGGGAACTAAACTTTGACAAAAAGTGGCAGTCAGATGATTTGTTTTATATAATGATGAACGAAATTCACCCTCGTTTCAACCAATTTTGAGTAATTTTAAAGATATCGTAATTTACTTACTTTTAAATGTCGCCAAATTAGCTTAATATTTTAATTCCGTTATCTATGGCGGTTGGTGTGTGTAAACAACAACAACAATCTGCCAACAAGAATGGCCGATTTTTACGCGGTTACGATTAAATACCTCTGTTGATCATTTGGAAAGAGGAGGAACGTCACATTCTTCCTGCTGGATGTGTTTCTGCACCCTAATTAACCAATTTATAAAACTTGAACAACGAAAATTATTACGTAAATAGCAAACAACAAACATAGATAAAATATATTTGCCGACTATTTCCGATGATTACCATGGTGATGACTAGTACTTCTGCCTCCATGGAGGCAAACTTGGTGACTTTTATCGTCAAGAATCTTCTTTCACAGGATGCCATCGTCACTTTTGTGGCCGATACAGAACTTTATTTAACATAAATGTTCATTTTAAATGGTATATTTTTCAGGGTTAAGGTACCCTTTAAGAAACAGACTGTTAAGAGTTATTATGTACAGTCATTTGTACTTAACTCTAACAGTAATACACTGTTGTTGCTGATATATAACATGTACCGAAAAAACTTGACTCTTTGTTATTTCATCACGTCTGTATTTTGATACAGACAGATTGCAGGAGAATTCCCAAAAGTACACAGAAGTGCTGCTTGCTGTAAATATGAACCAATCTCGGATGTAATACAGCAACATTTTGTGAAGTTTTGGGGAGCAGAATTTGACCTGACAATATTCATGTTGACATGCACACTGTTGTAGACGGTTTTTGTGAGATCTGTGGAACATAATGCTGCCAACATGTACGAGTCTCGGCGCCGCATTCTTGCTCTTGGTAGTGAAGTTGCGCCTTCTGTTCGTGACTCTGATCCACAAGTTCGAGACAGCTATACACATTTGCACAGTAACAGACATGTGTCCAGTCCTTTACCATCTGGTAAGATCATTTTTTTTGTAGTTCATTAAACTTCAGAGTGCACCTTCTGTTGAAATCCCACTTATATTCATTGCTTTTCATTTGTGTCTGTAATATTGTTGTTGTTGTTGTTATCATATGCATTTAGGAGCCATAGCTGGTCAGCCAGGCAACGGCATCATCGTCTGCAGAGTGTAGTTTAGACAAGCCACCGTGTAGTCTTGTCTGTGGGCAGGATTCGACAAAGTGTGACATCGTTTGGGTCTCATTGCAGGAACACTGATCGGAGTCTGAAAGTTTCCATTTCTTCTTACAGGCACTGCAGTGACCTTGTCCGGCGCAGAAACGGTTCAGGAGAGACCATTGTTGTCGAGGGAGAGCAAAGCCTGGTTGTCGGATTGTGGTGTCGTCCACGAGGTGTGCATTGACCACCGAGGCTGACTTCCAGGATTCTCTCCCTTGACTGTTGATGTCAACTGGTTCCGACTCACGCCACAAAGGCTTTCGTGATGTCAGGCGGAGTAGTGGTGGGTTGGAGATATCATGATGTAGCGGCCAGCTCTCTCGAGCACGAGCTTTCGCCACCAGTCTGTCTGTAGCAGCTGTGTCTGTAATAATCATGTAGAACAGGTGATGAATATCAGTTAGGCCTGTATGACCGCAGTAAATATTTCCAACCAAATCTAATGTGCAGAGAAGTTTAGTGTCATTAGTTGCTGCTGACAGTGTATATACCTCACTTTAAGCTAAATATTATTATGGCTGCCCATGTGTATGTATCGCCGCCATTATGCTTTATCTGCATTCTTTTTTTCTGTTTTCTTTCAAATGCCACTGCAGAGAACCAGACTTTGCCACATGTTTGGAAGTGAGCCAGATTTGAAAATGAATGTCCAGAATTTGTGCATTCCCTTCCCCCTAACATGAGGTCCAAAATTTGCCAATTTTGGATGGTTTTATGATGATATCACGACTTATATGCAAAACATCGGAACAAAATGTGCTGTAGACAAATAAGAAAAATTTAACGACAGAGTGTTTACTACATTCCCCCAAAATCTGATGGACTTGGCTCACAAACAGCCGAGATTATGTTGTTCATATTACCCACCCTCCACAATTCACATGGCGTGAGGGGCAGCTGTCAGATTGCAAATTCCTACATTGCCAGATGTCTAGCTTCTTGTGCTTTGACGTTATTCACACAGCCATTTCAATAGCATTTTGCCAGGATTACCATGGTCAAATGGTGATCTCCAATGCCTCCTCGATATGTTTGGAAATTACTGGTGTTATATTTTTGTAGGTCAGATGGCTTTTCTGACACCTAACCAACATTGTCAGAGCATTGACATTAGCACACCATTATCATGTCTCAGCCTGTCTGTGTGATATGTTTTTGTAGCTGTATTTGCTGTTTGTGTGCAATGTGCAGAAGGTTTGTCGACGACAACAAGCAGTACTTTGGCATTGCTGACTGCCGCAGCAAGGGTTGTCGCATGTCCACTGCTGTCATCACCACTTCACTCTCCTCTGTCCATCACACCACCAGCTCCTACTCATGGTCAGCGGCTGTATCCGCTACTAATTTGTTCAGTATGACTTTATCAGTTCTGTTCTGTTGCATGATACCAGGTAGCTGATAAGCAGCAGTAGGCCTCTTTCTGTTGCTTGTCTGTTGTCTGACTATTTTGGATGACTGTCTAGTTTGGAATGTTAATGAACTGTTGTATGTTTGGGTACATAGTGTTCAAATTCAGGTTCAGATTCAAGTTTTATTGAACTTGTAGCCAGAAGGCTAAAAATCAAAAAGCTAAACAAACAATAATACATGGTACAACAAAACAATATTGACTGTTATTGACTGTAAAACTGACATCTTGGTTATAGCATCCAGAGTTCCTGCACGGCATTTTCATTCATAGACAATAGTGCCATTCGTCATTTACCACTGCTTGTAACTGTATCGTTGTTAATAGCATTTTCTGCGGAAATGTCTAAATAATTCATCAAGACTGTTTACATAAGCTGTAATATATAGTATAGTGTTATAGTTATGGAACTTGATATTTTCGTTCAAACCTACATTACTTGTTAGCAGTTTGGCAACTGATATGGTGAGAAGAATATGCCCAGCACCAGCCTAGATGAATTATCTAATCTAACAGTTCGGCCAACGGAGCTTCCATGTTGCAGCCCCCGTCATCTGGAACTCGCTGCCTACACACCTGCGCTCAACCTCCGTCAGTCATGAACAGTTCAGAGTGACATGGGTTGAAGAGCCATCTCTTCACACAGGCCTACGCCTTCCTCTGAGAACTTTTGTTTAAGAGCGTATACGACATTGACATTGACATTAACCACACAGGATTGAAACTTTTGTTTAAAAAAACTATGCTTGAAGATAACAGATTATTATGTTTGTCAGCTGTGAGTTGTTTGTGATTGTTTGTATTTTTGGTACAACAGTGTCAGTTGTGTGGCCGTCACTACATTCACCAGCATATCCAACCCAAGCTGCGTTTATTCGTCCGTCTTCTCCAGTTATGTCACATTATCCAGTGCAGTCATACCTGCACTGCACATTGGCTGAAACTGTCACCAAAGCCACTGCTGCATGTTCGTAGCATCTTACTGCTGATATACCGAAATAGATTAATTTAATTAATTTTGTTCTTTTCGTCCTTGTTTCTAAGCTTATTATTATCGTGATGAGAACGACGATGACAACGACGATGATGATGCTGACGGCAGATAATGACGACAACGAATACTACTGCTACTACCATTGTTATAAACTAATATGGTTAGATGATTGGTGATGATTAGTGAAATTTGTCACGAATAATGTAAGTTATATATAGGTAGGAAGCATCTTTTGCCACTAGCAGTTCATTAGCAATAATAGAGATGATGATGGTAAATTTGCATACAATGATTGCAGAGATTATGAGGAGCAGCAGCAGTTATATACTTTTCTTATGGATCGATGTTTAGTATACATGTCTGTTATTGGCAGATCATTTATGACTAGTGGACATCATAGCAGACAGCTGGTTGTCTGATTAAAATGTTATCCATGACGGCGGAGAATTTTACTGAATAAAATGAAAGAAACAGACTGTACACTGTACTGTATTTTGTAAATACAACCAAAACAGTTGTTTTTGATTAAATCGGAGTAGCTGATAGTGTTAGATGTTACGTGCCATACCGATGGCTGAATGTCAAGGCTGCAATTCTTAACAGTTACCGTATTTCATTTTGCAAGAACTTAGTTGCTGTAGTGTTAAGCCAAAAGCATGTTGTGTGCATAGTCTTTCTGTGCCATGAATAACTGAGCACTTGGCTGCAGAGAGACGTTCAGTGTTTAGCTGGAAGTTACAGTGACTAGAATGTTGTCATCACAGGCTTTTGACTACTGTCAGTCCTTAATGGGATGCTGGTCTTCATGCTCTGGATTCATTTAGTAGGTGCTTCATTACCTTTCGCAGTGTATATATCTAGTATTTGAAAGTTAATTGGATAGTCATAGGGAAAGCATTGTGAATGCTGATGTCATTCTAGACATGACGTGGTTTGGATTGGGTCACATTTTACTGTGCCATTTCTCTTGTGGGTAAGCTGTACAGTAGGTACTGTCAGCTGTGTGAAAGTAATTGACTGTGCTTGATGTTGTAGCAACAACTGATGGATCATCTGTTGTATCGGCTGCTGCTGCTGCTGCTGCTGGTGGTACTCAGTGGTCATCAGTTTCTTCAATAGCTCATCCAGTTTCAACTTTAACGGCAACTGATCGCCCAACATTGAGCCCGCCTGGTGTGTTTTGTCGCAGTTTGTCTGTTTACAATTTTACATCTTGATAAACTTGTTGCAGAACAATAGTTAAAAGAAATTCCAGGTTCGTAATTTATTGCAAAATGGTGAATTCCATATATATATCCAGTATGATAGCATTGATCTTTTAGTTGAAGTTCGAGTTAACCACTCAGTTTTATGTCACAAATGGCTTACTCACACAACGCTGTTAAACAATTACATAGAAAGTCAAGAAAGTTGTTGTGCGTTATTAAGAAATAATGTGATATTGTTATAGCATCTGTTACCATTGATTGTAAATGCCTGTTGCTGAATTTTCTGAAATATTTGATGTTTGCTTTTTGTTTATCATTTTTACCGCACTGCATTGAATGAAGGTCGGTCTAGTCGCGAGAAAGGTGTCTGTCCGTCCGTCTGTCAAACACGTGAATTGTGACAAAACGGAAGAAAAATCTGTCCAGATTTTTACACCATATGAAAGATCATTTAGCCTAGTTTTCCGAAAAAAAAGAATGGTTGGTGGGAGCGACCCCTTCTACCTAAAATTTTGGGTCAACCGGCCCCCGTTTGAGTGAAATCGCCAATTTTGAACTAATATTCGCTCATAGCACCTCAGCCATAACATCTAGCTGAAAAAGTTCAAATAACACTAATAGGAAGTCCACTATGCTCTTTCCAATGAGGCTAATATGAACATCGTATATTGCCCCTAAGCCCCCAAAGGGGGCTCAAAAACACAAAGCGGCCAATCTCCGGGTAAAATCGCACTTCGCTTGAAGAAGGTCTGCTACGAAGTTTCTTTGTGTGAAAACCGTCAGTGACATAGTTGTAAGGCATTCATTGGCCTAACTATCTGTGCAAAAATGATTGGTGGGGGTGACCCCTTCTACCTGAAATTTTTGGTCAAACTGATCACGTTGGAGTGATATCGCCGATTTTCTATCTATTTTTGCTTGTAGCGCCTCAGCAGTAACACCTAGCGAAAAAGTTCAATTAACACTAAAAGGAAGTCCACTACATGCTTTCCAGTGTGCTCAAGATGAACATCATACTTTGTTCCTAAGCCCCAAAGGGGGCTCAAAAATGCAAATTGTCCAAAATTTGAACAGTAAGCTGTGATAACTCAGAAATGGTACGAGATAGGATATCAGTTACTATTAATCACTAATAGGAAATTGCATACAGGCTTTCTATTGGTACCAACCTCGATGACCTTGAATGACCTTGAACGGCGTAATAACACTTATTTTGCGTTTTTTGCTGAATTCACTAGCTTTGCAGGCTGATTATGTCACAGTGGTTGAAGATGACCTATAATGTCTGTAAAATATTGTCTCCCAGTTCCAGTCTTCCACTTTTGGCCAGAACTAATGCACCTGCAGCGCAGTCTCTCTGCAATAGCTGAGCATCTTGTTACTATCGACGTAGACTGAATTAATATCAGATTCATGAACCTGTCATAACTGGTTTATGTCTGCAGGTGTTTCCTATATAAGCAAATAAATTTTCTATTCAGTTGTGCTGTATGCTGCATTCCAGACTGTTCTAGGCCCAATTTTTTTTAGTAGATAATGTCATAATTTGACAGGTAGTTATATGTTAGCTGTATTTTGTGTAGATTCTTACACCAGAAATCCATCCATTCATGCAAGGGCCTGTGTCGCTGTATATGAGAACCATGATATGTTGAAAGAAGACGAAACTCGTTCTGGTTGGCTGTCCAGCGATGGTTGTGATATACTGTCTGATCAGCAAACTGCAGACATCATACGGTCTGTTCGTGAGTTGTCTTCAATTGTGACATGTTATCAGAAATAACGTTTTTAAAATGTTTTGCGCTGTGTATTTATTTTGAGAATAAATATAAAGAGTATTTTTGGCTGTCAATTTTAACAACGCTGATTAATTAAGTAATTCCTAATAGTTTGATTAATTAAAAGTTAACAGTTTCTTATCCATCTGTATTTCAGGTATATTTCCATTTACATTTGTTTCACTTAAAACTGCATGTTTTCTTGCAGTTATATGGTGTTTGTCATTGTCTTAGCAATTTATCTGCATTACAGATGTTCACAATAGGACATATTGCTCGGCAAAACTGTAAATGATACAATGTCTAAATATATGTGTGTCATTTGATAACAAATAAGTATGCACACATAAGAATAAGTTAATGACTTTCAGTTATTTTCTTGAAATTGTTTTTCATTACAGTCAGCCCAACTATCTTGTTTTTGCAGTGACTGTTTGGAGAAGAGTCAAATCATAACAGATACACAGCCTTCATTGGTGTCAGCAACATCAGACAGCATTGTAACAACAGCTGTTTTGAGTTACATTGACTATGAAAGAAAGAAACTTTTGGCAAACCAAGGTATAATTCTTTTAATGTAAACTTTGCATGTTAATTGTTTTATTGAATAGATTTTAAGGTTCATTTAGTCCAAATTTAATCCATTTAAATTAGAATTCACTGTGACTTAGAATGCAGTATATGCTGATGCCACATTCTCTCTGTCTGTCGCACTATGTTGAAATAGCTTAATTTATCGTCAGACTTGCATTGCTGTGCAGTAGGCCCATCATTGTTGTTTCTTTAATCCAACTCTCATTACAGAATTCCAGTCCATTGTTATTGTGAGCATTAAAACAGGTGTCATGTAAAAAATTGTGATTTTTTACCAGTATGTGGCTTATCTTGGAAATGATTCACAATACAAATTTGTATTGTCGAAAGCTGTCATTCCCACTGACCATATATGACCTTTAAAGGTAATTTTAGCTGCAGACACCTCTTTGTGGCTAATACCTGGCAGAGTGCACCATGTATTACTGATGATGCTACTAACGGTGAGAGAAACTGATGCATTAGCTATCATTGTTACTATTATGTCTCAAGTGATTGGCTGTTCAGTCTTCTTTATACTCCCTTAATCGCCTATTTCATAATAAGTAACTATTAGTACCTTTGCAGTGATGAGAGAAGAAGCCATAGTGGGTCAGTAATAGGAAGTGGAGCACACTGTGCTGATTGGTGTTGCTGTTGTTGCCCAGGAGTGATCTGTGGCATTGGCGAAGTTGTGACCACAGTGCTGTTGTTGTTTAGCAATGATGAAGAAACCAGTCGGCGAACGTCGAACACCGACCGACCTGTGGGCGGGGCTTGGATTTTCAAAGTCGATGCCAGATGCTGAAATACGTAACTGGTTAGATAGAAGTCTCTGCTACCGTGGCTCGGGCATGTCTACCACATACGAGGTACTTCTAGCTTACATCCGGAACACTGACTCGCACTCTCCGTTTTGTCACCTCCTGAAAACTAACTTGTTCACTGTTTCAGATTGACTGAACTGTAACACTTCTGATTTTATTTTACTGTATGTTGTATCTACGCACGGCACCTAGGCTTAACTCACTCTTGTAAGGCGCTGCTGATCACCGGTTGAGTGGCGCCCTAGCAAGTTTATGATTACGGGAAAACAATTTTTACAGTTTTACAGTATGTTCTGTACAAACAACAAGTTGCGCTGTATTATGTAGATATCTGATTGTTAATATAAACAACTCTCATGAATGTGCTTGTTGAGTGACATTCTGAGCTAAACTGTTATTTGTTTGTGGTAGTTTATATAGTTCAGTGAAGTTCCATTTTCTGTTTGTTGATGTCAGGAAGCTGAGGAGGAAGATGGGAGTAGCGATTCTGCACCAAGCAGCTCCAAGTCCACGGCTGATCCACTTCAGCAAGATGCTGCCGGTTTGTCGACACTGATCTCGTCTTAACTTGCTTACCATCATAAATATGTCCTCACACATTTCTGATGTGATATTTGCACTGTGTACTGTGCGGTGTGAAATATGTACTATTTCTTTCATCACTGCCACGAGTGGTGTTTGTCAGCATGCTGGTCCACTCAGTTTTCAGTGGTGTGTGCCAAACATAATGAAGTTTAGCTGGAGTTTTTTAAGCGTCTTAAATAGAGCTGTGGAAATTAACAAAATAATGTTAATAAATCGAACGGCTAAAGATGTGATTGTTTGAATTTTGCTAATGGACAGTTACTAACATCAGTGCTATCCTTTTCTAGCAAGCCAATGAGAACAGCTTTTCTCAATTAGCTGAGTTGGAAAAATTCTTTCTCTGCTCTTGCTAGTGAACTTAAGTTTGTTCCATAGAATTCTTATAATTGTGCAAGTTGTGCTGCATAGAGACATCTAGTTGCTCAACATTTGATAAGGCATAACAATCCAAATTAAGTGATCATTAGTTTTCAGCCTTACAGCATAGTTTAGTATGGCATTTGCTATCAGTGTCTGTCCATCCGTCTATCTCTCTGTCTGTCACACTCGCGAGTCATGCCTAAATGGTTCAAGGTATTGAAATACACTTCGCACGCTGTGATAGAGGATGTATCTGAGGCTAAATCCTGAACTTTTTGGTTTACCCGAAACATGTGTGTTAAAGAGAGGCACCCACTGTCAATGCCCACAATATGACCAATGTCTGTGATGTCTCAGAAATGGTGTGAGACATATGTTAGTTACTGTTGTTGACACGTAGAAAGTCGCAAACAGGCTTTCCTTTGGTACCAAAATTGGTGATCTTGAATGACCTTGAACAGTGTAATTGCTATTGTGTTGCATTATCTCATCAAATGTGGTAGCTCTGTGGGCCAACCATGCCAAAGGGATTGAAATTAAAACCCGTAATGTTTGCGACAAAAATGTAACCCCATGAATGTACCTTTCAGTAATATATGATTTGTGGTGATATTCTCGGAGAATACTGAGAAAGTTTGCATTAAAGACAGTTACCCCACTCAAAGTGACATTTCGACATGTGCAGCATTGTGTGGCCATCTCAGCAATAGCTGAGCTTTTCTTTGGAAAGTTAACAATTCAGTTAAATTTGTAATTGTTACTGGCCGTCATTTTTTGTGAGAAAGATTTATCTGGCTGTTAGTCTGACTCTTGTTTATGTTGCTGCTAGTTGACGAAGTTACGGTCTCCAAGAATTCTGCATTTGCGAATACTTCTGGTGCAGCATCACCCGATGCCACTCTTCTTGATCTGATTGACAAACTCGGACTTGCTAAATATTCCAGAGTGTTTATTGAACAGGAGGTGATTGTTCTGTTTTCTGTATGTGAAAATTAAAGTATTAAGATCCGTGTTTGTAATGTCTTATATAAGGCTTGATGAGTGCTCTCAGTAGCTGGCCCAGTACTGGAGAATTTAATGCTTATCATTCACTGTATATCCTGTAAATACATAGACATTTTATTTCAGTGGGTTAATTTTTTTAAACTTTCAGCTGTAAATTACAGA
>Ga0209562_1000513_pt1 | contig 13206 bp, 4 predicted proteins | sample WorMetvacBELIZE2_FD_187399 | JGI IMG/M metagenome (GOLD analysis project Ga0209562, IMG submission 187399) | Marine gutless worms symbiont microbial communities from Max Planck institute for Marine Microbiology, Germany - Olavius vacuus BELIZE.2... | ecosystem: Host-associated > Annelida >...
CGGAGAACTGTAACCGATCACATATCCGAAAGACACAGCTCCGAGATATCCGCACACGGCACTGTACAACTGATTTCGCAAAGCACCCATCGCAAACATATGTTTACAGTACAGATTGTTTACATCAACTCGAAAGAAGTGCAGTGCAAAGAATATTTATACACGTCTGTGTGTTGCAGTGAAGTAAGTAAACTGCTGATTTAATGTTTACTGTCAGATCGTCGATCTGACTGTATAATTATCGTAATAAATAATCTTCGTTTACAGTTGCACACAAACCGCTAAACTGCAACTAGAAGTACAATGAATAGGAGCAACATTCAATAACAAGCAATTCGCGCTCCAGCAAAATGTTATTGTTACTTACTTTTAATGCAGATCGTTGTCATGACGATTGATTGTTGTCGTGGGCGTGGCTGAACTTGCTGCTGCATGCCAAAGGCTGCTGAATAATCGACAGGTGCGTGCTTGCTGCGTATGTGCATGGTTGTGATTACTGCGTAGCTGTTTGTTTAATACATATACCGGGTAGTATATAATTTTATGTACGAATTGATTTATTCTTGTTTTTCATTCAGCTACATAGCAGTAATTAAGAAAATATTTGGAATCTGTTGATTGATTCAAGTCGTTTGTGGGCAGCATAATAGTGTAGGAGACTCGTAATATGGCGGCTACTGCACGGCTGAATCGCGAACTGAAGGCCAAGATGGCTCAGAAGAAAGCGACAGCGACAGATCCCGTGGAAAAGCTACGTGCATGTTGCTTAGCACGAGGTGCTTCTGGAATTAAAGGACTTGGAAGGTATGCAGGCTATGGCATCAGTATCAGTAGCGTTCACTCTGAATCTGATGTGTTCTTAGTTCATACTAGTGCTTCTCGGTCATGCTAAACTACGCGGGCGAGTACTGCGAGTACGGCGAGTACTGCGACGCATGCCAAGTGGCAGTAAGAGTAATTTTGAGTAGTGACGCCGCCTTGAAGTCCTGCCTGGAGCGGCTAACAATGAGTTACGTGACAGTGCTTACTTGATTTTCAGTGCAGTTTTGCAGACAGAACCGACATGGATAAATGTACTCTCTTACAACGCTGCATGGCGACTAATCTGCACTGTTTGGCAGTTATTTGAAACGGTAATAATGGCTAGTTAATGTGTTGGCAATTGCATGTAAGTACTCACCATGTGTGCAGAATTGACCATTGAGCTGAATTACATTACTGCTCATCTCTTGTGCGCTTAGTGTGCATGCCAACAAAGGCCAGTTCTTGGAATGGGCATTCGAATGATGCGACTCACTCTCACCCACCCGCACACATCAAAAGCAGTGTTGCTTCATTACATAACACCCGCGTCAGCACTGCACCGGCAATGGCATCGTGCAGCCCCGGCGTCGCAGTACTCGCCGGCGTAGTTTAGCATGACCCGTGCTTCAAAGTTTGTGTGATGTTGAATGATTTTTTTCTGCTTTAGTTTAATTCTTCATTAATTTTAGTTACAGTGTTATGCATTAGACTATAGGTGCTTACGTGTCAGTTTTTGAGCTCACAACACTAATACACTTCCTCTGCTCTAGAGGGAGGTAGCCACTGAACGTAAGCCGCAGCTTCTGCGGTAATGAAATGTTCGGTATATTGACCACTCCGCTTTACTTTGCTTTACTTTGTCATTCACCACCAGTGGGTGGTGAGTAACTTGATAATCACAATATTGCTGCAGTCTCAGAATGCCAGCTTTGACCGCTGGTGGTAATAATAAACAATAATAAACGCTGGAAGTTTTGATGCCCATATTTAAATAAACTCCGGTTCTCACATAAATGCCAGTCTCTAAAATAGACACCAGTCTCTAATAAACACCAAGACAGAACACATATAAAGCAAACACACATATGCACGAAACCACAGCTATAAGCATTCAATGCATAAGTAAATGCACTAATTTGACTAAGCTACCAGTATTAGTCTATGATTAGAAAGAATAAATATCAGCCTATCATAACATGTAATTAATAGACGCCGCGGGCTTGAGGCCAGTGTTCTAATACTAGCTATCGAATAAATGCTGGCATGTTCTAATAAATGCCCTAGTGTTTATTAGAAGTTACATTAAGTTAGATTGGCATCCAGTCATGAGCAAATCCAATACAAGCTCTGCCTGCTGGTACACTAGATGTTCATAGGTCAGGGTCCTGAATACCTTACGAATACCTTACGAAACTGTAGAATTTGATACCAGCATGTAACATCCATTCTCACTTATTTATGCTATCATTCAGGAACTGCATCCTAGTTATAGAGAGAGTAACATGGAAGATCGGTGACAGGGCATTCTCCATGTGCATGGTGTCGCCTGCCAAATGAATTGAAACTTGCACATTTAACCAATATCTTTTAAAAGATGTCTGAAGGCTTTTTTATTCCATGTCAGCTGTAAGTAGAAGCTCTCACTGATGTTACTCCTTAAGGCCAAAATCCAAGTCCTTGGCCTTGGCCTTGATACCTCAAGTCCTTGGCCTTGGCCTTGTGACCGAAGTCCTCGGCCTTGGCCTTGATGGTGGTCCTTGGCTTGAGCTTTGACTCTTGAGGCCATTGAATGCTTGCATCAGCTAGAGTATTATTACTAATGCTGTTAGCCGGAACTGGAGACCAATCACAGTATGTAGTTGATGATATGTAGATACAGAGTTTTACCGACATAGAGGTGCCATGCACCTGTGTCCATTATCGTTGACATGTCAGTATTTTAATTTTCTTTTTATCGCATCGATTTCACATAGTACGTGTTTTTATTTGTGTGCTTGAACTGTTTTATTGTGTATGCATGTATAGTATGAGTGTGTTTTATGTTTTCTGCTGCTTCGGCGTAATAAACGATAATAATAATAATTATTATTCACCCCATGATTGTGACTTTATTTAATTATAAAATGCTTAATCGCTGTGCATATAAATTTTGTGATAATTGTTAGCTTTGGTTTTCTTTTTTTGCCATTGACTTTGACATACCGAGTCCTTGGCTTTAGCCTCGGGACCCAAGTCCTTGGCCCTGGCCTTCATACTTGAATGCCTTTGCCTTGGTCTCATGACCTCTGTCGTCGGTCTTGAGCTCGGACTTGAGTCCTAAGTCCTTGTTAAAATCACTGGGAGCTCCTGTGCTGCTGTCTTTATTCTAAGTTATGTTATTGTACCTGCAGGACGTTTAAAATTATTGATGATGACGGCAACCGATCACTGAGTTTGGCCGAGTTCAAGAAAGGATGTAAGGACTTTGGTCTGGATCTGGAGCCTGACGTCGTACAACAGATGTTTACAGAATTTGACAGAGATCACAGTGGAAGCATTAACTTTGACGAGTTTCTCCAAGCTATTAGAGTATGCATACATGTGAATTGTGTGAATATTTTCAGAGTGAAATTAATGTCGTCATTATAATTAATTATTGATAATCTTTATTCACCGGAAACAGAAAAACCGGTAGCATATAGAGAAAAAAAACTTAACTAACATAACAAGAGAAAAATATAATTATTCTGGTACATGTTACCTTCTCTTGACAGGCTTGTCTGTTGCAAAAAGTGAGCAGATGTGTTTCACAAGTTTCTGTTATGAGAGACTTTAATCATTTTATGGAAACTTTTTTGCTGCAAGGGGAAGGTTGCAAAAATTCTCGTAAGTATGGATAAAAAGATAAGAAAAAAAGAGAAACTGGTTTTACAAATGCAGTTTTATATTATTACCAAAATCCACTTTTATGACCAACTGTAGTGTTTCAGCCGTTCTAGAGATATTGAGGGGTCCCAGAAGTAGTTACATGAACTAGGTCATGCCCCCTTTGACCTAATTTTGCATTTTTTTGCATAACACTACTTATGCACAAACTGGGCACCAAATTCGAAAAGTTTGTTGCTTCAGTCGTTTCAGAAATATTGAGGGGGTCCCAAAATTTAAAGGTAGGTCACCGTCACGTGACCTAGGCCACGACCACGTGACCCAGGCCACACCCCTTTTGTCCACAAATTTTACACTTTGTGTGAAGTTCAATTTATTTGATATTTTGGTCAAGTTTTGTGATGATAGCTTTACCAGTCGTCAAGAAATATGTTGAAACACCGTCAAAAGGCGGTTCTAGGGATATAAAGGGAGGAGGGCATTGATCCTCAGAATTAGGTCATCGAACTTAGTCTTTGCTATCACATGTGTGACCCACGTTCCAAATTTGAGGAAGATTGGACAAAAATTGTGGTCGCTATCGTGGACTAACCGTGTGTGCAGACACACAGACAGACAGACGTACACGAATGAACTGCATTGGACAGACAAAAAAACAACACACGATAGGGCACTTTTGCCTGTAGACTATACTTGGTAGAAGGGTAGGCCTATTATTGCAGCCAGTCGAAGAACAGCCTCCAGTCTGATGAGCTAGCCCATGTCCATGGTTAGAACAGACGGAAACTTCATTTAGGCCCTTTTATGACTGCGTTAAAGAGAGGTAGGATCCCCTGTCAAAAGTGATAATTTGATAAGTACTGCTACACATCTGAAACATGGTGCAAGATAGGATATCAGTTAGTACTAACCGCTAATAGGAAGTCACATTCCATTGACCAGGCATCTCGCTCACTCGTCCCATAATTTTTGGTCTTAATTTTTGACACCACTCGTCTTTTTGAAATCGAGCGATCTATCTAAAATGTAAGACAAACTTGTTGAACGTCGATGAAGCCCTATGTGCAAGATAAGAGGCAAGTTGCTATTATTCACACATAGTAATTAACACATAGTAATTCACATAAGCTATCGGCTTTCTGTTTGTCGAAACAGGTGAACTTGAATTACCTTGAACGCGTAATGGCCGTTGTCGTTCGTTATTCCACCGAAATTGTAGCTTCGCGGGCCAATTCCATCACAGTGGTTGAAGCTGGGCCCATACTGTCTGCAACTAGAATGTAGTGTTAAAGACTCTAGTTTTTAGCAGTATATGATTTATGGTGATATTCTCAGAGATTACTGAGAAAGAATGCATTTAAGAGATGTACCCACTTGTGCAACATTGCGCGGCCATCTCAGCAATAGCTGAGCTTTTGTTGACTATTGACACATCGGTTAACGGTCAGCATCATGAACTCAGATACTTCAAATATGCAGTACGTTGTTATTAGATTTGTTTAAAAGTAGTATTTGTGAGGTTGCTTTTCTGTTTTTTTGTGTGTGAGTAGTTATTAATGTATTCTTCCAAAGTCAACTGTTACTGTTATTGTCTTTGTGAGCGTTGTTGTCCTACTCAATGTCAGTTGTATACAGTTGTCAGCTGTTACTGACGACGACGACGACGACGACGACGATGATGATGATGATGTTAAATTTGATGACAGCCTCCTATGTCACAAGCTCGGAAGTCACTTGTTACCCAAGCTTTTCACAAACTGGACAGAGTGGCTGATGGCAACATAACCGTGGAAGATCTGCGAGGCGTCTACAATGTAAAGAAACATCCCAAATTTTTGAGCGGAGAATGGAACGAGGACCGATGTTTGCGTGAGTTCCTGGACAGCTTTGATGCTCCTGATAACAAAGACGGAGTGGTACGTGTGCGTCTCTAGTGTATTTGTATGTCATGGCTGCACGTGGCTGGCTGGGTTATGGTCAGTCAACATAACATTACAAGAAGCTCAGCTAACGCAGAGATAGCGCGCATTAGCGATCATTCATTACACCGTTGAAAGTCACTGACGGTCACCATTTTCTACGGGGTGAACACAAAAAAATGTAACCACTGCGATTTTTGTTGATATTTCAGCACTGCGTGCAAAATTTTGCATAAAATTTTATGCAACTGTCAACCGATAAAATATACACTTTACTACCAAGCTTTGTTGATAATATATATGTGAAATTACAAAGTTATGCTATTTCAACCAAAACAACACCTTCAATTAGTGCGACAGTTAACGTAATTGGCCAATGAAAAATGCTTTTTGTGATGCAGTACGATTTTTTTCAGTTGGTGCTTCTTCCCGTATCGTCAGCGCAGGCCGAGAGATCGAGAGATCACTAAAACGAGTCAAAACATACGAGTCTGCAGAGCAGAGAACGCGAGATTACCGATGCACTGCAGCGCAGATTTGTCACTATTTGTTGACAAATTGGCTAAACTGAATAATCGAAAATTGGCATTAGTTCCTTAATTAGGCCTATTGCTGCTTTGTCATATTATTAGCGGTAGCGAAAGTTATTATAGTCCAATTACTTTGGCCCTATCTAAAGTTTTCTAACTGTGCCTACTGGAATTGTTTGTAAGTTTTTTGAAAAGTTGTGAGAATGTAACATACAGCGTGATTAAATGTATATTTCACGGTTGTAAATCTAACACAATTTCTCCACATGTATAGCATTGTTCTTGGTGTGAATGTATAGTTGACGGTGTTATTCTCATGTGAAAAGAGCTGTTTACGATAGATTTTACGATGATGTGATGATTGTCTGTCATTTCTGTCGTTTCTCCGAATTGTTTCTCTCTCTTCTTTTCTTGTGCCGACTTTGTGGCGAATGAGATGTCATATTATTAGGCCTACGTTGATTGCGAATATTACTTTATGCTGACCGACGATGACTGTCTAAGACTGTTTTAACATCTTCTATGTAGCTGTAGGTTTTTTTCGGAGTGAAAAATATCCGTAGAATAATTTCTGCTCACAAAATTCCTGTTACATCATAATTACAAAGAGTCAAAGAATGAGTACCGTTTAATAACCGCAGAGTTTTAGTGTTAACTAAATAACAATACTCAGTCAATGTCATTCATGACACTGAGTAACGAACACTTTTATAGTTTTATTTTTTTCTACTTTTTTGGTAAATTACTGGACCTAAGATGTCATTCGGCCCTCGCAGCACAAACACTTTCAGTGAAGCTAAGTTATTTGAGCTGTGGTTAGCTCGTCTGCCATACAACTGTCTGGAGATAATACATACACAGGACTGGTGGAGAGGGTGCAGTTTTGATAGGCCTTCAAGTTTAAAGGACCAACAAACGTTTGCTATGCTGACAGGACATTAAGTTATCACAAACATTACTTACAACACTCACCCGACCCCCTAGTCGGCTGGGCAGGGGGAACCCCTTCCCATTCCTCTCCCCAGAACGCCTTCAGCACCACCAGGTGTGACAACTGTACCCATAATCTGTTGCTGTTTTACGCTGAATTGAGCACTGGCTGTACAATAATGAGAATCATGGCTATGTTTGAATTCCTTTCATTTTTTTCATTGATGCACTTTTATTATAACTACAATAATGACAATTACTGTAATAACGTAGTTACAATTTTTGTCACTAGGTGACGGAAGATGAGTTTATGAACTATTACGCTGGAGTCAGTGTGTCTATTGACAACGACGCCTACTTTGATCTGATGATGCGTAATGCGTGGAAACTGTAGAATGGGTAAGTTGGCATTGTTTGTATGTGAGCCAGAGGGGGTCATGGACTCCAGAATGTAGGTGGGCTTCTAAGTTGGCCCCTATACGTTTCATATTCTAAAATGCAGGAACACAGCTGATAGGGTAGGTGGTGTGAGGCGGTGACACATCCACGTTAATTAAACGGGTTACATTGAACTCTTGGCCTGTGTCTAGAATGTTTAAATTTGTATGCAGTCTGTACGGATTTAAAGCAGTGTTTAGTTGAGAGTTTGTAGTTTTAGAGTTTTTATCGTACAGAACCGTATTAAAAGCTGTCTGTCTGTCTGTATGTATGTATGTATGTGTGTTAACCAGGGTGATTAAAATCACAACTCCACCCGTAGAGACTTGTAATCCTGTATGGCGATCCGGACACCTATCTCTAACAATTTCCCAGACATTCCTCTGGACATTTCCTCATGCAAAATTCCCCACTGAAAAATTTCCCCTGAATAAAGACCACGGCCATTTCGTCATGACATTCTTCCCCCTCAAAAAATTTCCCCACCGGCCATTTAGATGTTTAGATTCCCCGTGAAAAATTACTCCCAAAAATGCCTGCTAAGCATCACAGCCATGGGCTTTTTTAGTGTACTGATATACAAAAATAAATTATTTTTGAAAATTGTGTAAATATTGCGAATGCATTGCAACTTGATGCCGCTCGATGTATAAGACATATATACGACGCCAATTGTTCTGGGCTGTTTTTGTCGAATTTGTACTCTGCATGCGCACGAACTGGTCTTTACCAGCTTCGATCAAAATTCGGACAGATTTCCTGAAAGAGAGCAATGAATTGGCGATCAGACGACGTTTTCACGCTGTGACCTTGACTTTTAACCATCTGACTTTGAACATTTGTTGTACTTTGGGTGTCACGTGTTCAAACTCTGTACAAAATTTGAGCTAAATTGAACGGTCCGCTGCTGAGTTATCGACGATTGAGCACATTTTCGCCATCCAGTTGAAGGTGGGGGGCACTTAGGGCCTACCTCCGGACGGAGCGGCGAACTGCACCACATTTGCCGAGGATATAGGGCTATCATCATTGTTTTATAGTTCAGATATCTTGCTCTATTTCGAAACGCGGGCGGCTCAAAGGCGAGTGGTGTCGAAATTTCGCACTTTCTGCCCCTCCCTGTAAAAATTAGGGGAGGGATGGGCGAGATGTGATGTCCGAGTGAAAAAAACTGTATACGAACACTTTTATAGTTTTATTTTTTTCTACTTTTTTGGTAAATTACTGGACCTAAGATGTCATTCGGCCCTCGCAGCACAAGTGAAGCTAAGTTATTTGAGCTGTGGTTAGCTCGTTTGCCATACAACTGTCTGAAGAATACTGGTGGATAGGGTGCAATTTTGATAGGCCTTCAAGTTTAACAGGACTAACAAACGTCTGCTGACAGGACATTAAGTTATCACAAACATTGCTTACAACACTCACCCGACCCCCTAGTCGGCTGGGCAGCGGGAAACTGTATACATTTTATGGGTGGCCACGTAGGCGTCCGCTGATAGCTGAGGTCGAGTAAAAAATAAAGAAGGACAGTTCATTAGTAAAACTTAAGGCCTTCCGTCTTATACGTTGGGCAGTCTAGAAATTGCTTCTTACATACTGTCTGAGTGTTGCCCGTACATTTGTCGTGGCTCCAAAGTGGCTGGTATTTTATGAGTGCTAGAAACGTCAGTGAGTTTCAGTGTCAGAGCTGCTCATAATGCACCACATAGTGGTCAGTGGTCAAATGTGGCAAAATTATGCAATATCAAACAGTGACAACGTATTTACAATCCTTTGTAAGGTTAATGTAGGCAGTACACGTTACTGTGTGCATGTGGTGGCTGGTGGTGACGTGCAACGCAGTGTATCAGTCAACATTGTACACTGGCTGATTGTGAACTCAATGTCAGCTGTATTCTGACCTGCAAATGATAGTTAATATGACAAGAAGCCCATGGACTGTAACACTCAGCTGCCAATGTCCGGCGAGGAATGTATGTGGAATTTTCCAGGTGGTGGGAAACGTCCGAGGGAATGCCCGGATCCCACTGCAGGATTACAAATCTCTACAAGCAGCGGTTATGATTTATGGCAGCCTGGTTAACACACAGACAATAACTTTTGATCACTTATATACTGTTAGCTCAGCCAGCTTGAGCTAATAATAATAATAATCAGTGTTAATAATGATGAAGTGGTAATAATTACCACTACTACTAGCAATAATAGTAATGAATTGACCTCGGTAAGAGATCACTAAACATTTCTAGTAAGGCTAGAGAGTCAAACTTTCTGTTTCAGAGCGTTTCAGTACTGATGCAGCGTTTCAGTGCTATAGTGTTTTACTGCCGACTGCATGGACTCAACATTATACCCACTTTCACTTTTCTGTTATTTTTAACTCTGTGGAAATGTATTTACCTAGTGTAAAATAACGTACAGCAATAATAATAATAATAATAATAATAATATCTTCTTCTTCTTCTCCTCCACTTTTTTCTTCTTATTATTCACATTATTACTGTGATTATAATACTGCTGTGTATTTCTGAACCACCTTCGGCGCCCTTTCACTTCCACTTATGTGCCTAACATGCGATGCCCAAGTAACTTTCTGACGTTCATGCGTATACTGCAATCTGCAGAGTAGGCCTAACCTGGAACGACTGCTTACGTTAATTAACGGAACTCTGTGGTTGCAATTAACCTTCCGCTGGTTGTGTGTTTGTTTTTCACTGCAGAGGGATAAAGAGTTCACCAGTGCTACGTCAGTGTCGGTTCATACGCCAATAATAACGAATTTTGATTTACTGATGAGAAACGAACTTTTCATTCAGACAGCTATAGACAGCCGCGTGTTTCTTTATTTGTACACCGACCGCTGTTATATTATTATTTTCCATACTACCAAATGGCAGAAACCTGTCTCTTGCTATATGCTTATCTGCAAAGCGCGAGACTGCATAGAAATGTTATAGTCTACTGAAGTCTGTGCTTGACTGCAGCTAAGTGCAGTGGTCATGTGTTGCTCGATTCATATAGACGTAAAGCTGATTTGATTTTCAAGTCTGAGTTGGTTTTTTAAATTTTGTTTCTATTCACAGACATGACACCTTACCAATGTATAATACTGCAGTGCTATTCCCACAGCAGTAGCAAATGAAATGAAATCGTGCATGCTTCAGATTTTTGCAGAAGCAAAATTGCATTTGTAGTTAAGTCAAATGATTTCACCACGTACTTTTAACTTCAGTAGAGTTGATGTCATTGTGATTCATCATATGCTGTATGACAAAACCGCCTGCATTGATGCACGACATGCGGTATTTTCGACCAGTTTGAATCGATTCAACGTCTGTCGCCAAATCATTGTGTGCTTCGAGCATGGACTGTGCGTGCGTGTGTATCGTGGCCGTTGTATATCAGCCGTTACTGTTATCGTGTTTAATGGATATCGTGACCGCGACAGCTGGCGTTTTATGTTTTGAATGTTTAGATTCGTGTTTATAAACTATAACGATATTTTTGCTTTTCTCCTGCAGCCTAGGCCTACAGTTTTGTTCGTACAGTAGCACTGTGAATGGCCATCACGTGAACTAACTTTCACTATTGACTCTAGTAGGGCAATAAGACGGTAAGAGTAGAGGCGGATCTAGGGAGGGAATTTAATCCCCTCGAGCTGATGCTGTACAACTGATCATTTCATTCAGTCACTCCCACGGCGTCTGCTTTTCAACTCAGTTATATTATTTATTCATTCATATTTCTTAATGTTTATGAACAAAATGGGCCAAAAACTGGACCATTTTTAGAAGTTTGTAGCTTCTGTACATGATGATGCAGATGCGATACATCAAAATGACGTGGAATGTTCAGCTGTGCTGTTTATCGGCAGTAAGATTGTTTTAAATTTTTGCAACATTTAAATACTTTTTGCATGAGTTCAAAGAAACCCACTACACCAAAATACCATTTAATTCAAGCACGACGCTCAATTGTTGTACATAATTCCCTCAAAATTCAAATAATTAATGCTAATGATGAATGCCATTAGGTCAACAGGAATTTATCATGTCTATCTTGTACCCTAAACTCCATCTCCACTCTTTTTAGCTGTCGGTCTGGTGCCCGTTTTATTGCGTCCTGGCTTATCGGACCCAGCAGTGAGCAGTGTAACAGAACATGCTTCAGGTGATCGACGTCTCGGATAGCTTGACGCTACATTTTTATTGCAAAGCTCTCCAGAGTAATAAAGTAACTAAATTGAGATCGATTCACTCAGTAGTAAGATTTTTGCCTTCAGTGTGAGAAAACAGCCTAAACAGGTAAAATATGAACAGTGAGAAACGGTGAAAGGTTGTTTTAGCATAATATCGTTTCACGGCACTTCTGCAAAGAATATATAACTGTGATGAAATTTAAACACCAGTCTTAATCGTAATAAAGTAGTATATGGATCGCGACGCGCTACGATGATGTACGGTAGGTTGAAGAACGAGTAAGTGGTCGGGGCACGTGCATGCATGCATGACGGCGAATCGTTGTTATTGCCGTAGTGTTGTTTTACTGGACTAGTCCAAGCAATGTTTAACCGTTATTAAATTCAATATAAAACACTTAGGCACTACTCTTTATAATGTATTGAACAAGATCGCCTTTCTGTATCATCATATACACGAGTTACAACTTTTAAAAAGGTCCATTTTACAGGCCCACTCGGTATCTCTTCATTTTGAGATGAAATTAGGCGAAGTCTTGATTTTTTTGATTTAAAAAAATAACAATTTCGGCAACTCACTCTAGCTTTACTACTAGCTCCCAGTTACTACAGTTGGGCCTAACCCCTTCCGAAACTCTAGATCCGCCCTTGAACATGTTTTATTGTGTTTATTGTCTTTTTAGTAGTGCATGTAATGTCTTAGAGCCAGGCGTACCTTACCAGCTAGGGACCTAGGCTGCCCAATCTCCTGATTTTTTTTTACTTTTTAATGTTGCATAATGTATACTGTATATGCATATTGCTAACCTGGTGTGAAGATCAACTTCTACAGATATAATTACGACTTGCCTAGCCAGTAGCCAGGCCAGATGGCTTGCCACTGTTTATTTAGATTATTTTCGAGTCCCCAATTAGAATGTTTGGCAGTGTATGATTTTTTTGGTTAAAAATTGTAGTACCGTGCTTGTAAGTCGAGCTCAAAGCTGATACGGGGCTATAGGTAGTCAGCCCGCAGCCGCAGGTGATAGTAATCACTAAGCCGGCTCGGTGGTAGGCTACCATTAGGTCTTCTTTGATAACTGATCAGTTTTCCAATGTTCCGTATCGCAATGCATTCACTGCTTTGACTTTGTTGGGCGGCTGGGATGGGACAGCATTCGGTCGATAGTAGATATGGCAGCAATTTTCAGTCTTTCCTAGTTGGACCTTCAGTGGACCCGACCTAACCTGTGTTGACCGTGGAAAATCGGCAAGTTAAACAACGACTGAACTAGTGTTGTACGTTTTGTGGCAAGTTGTTCAGTGTCCACAATCCACGTTTTGCTGTCAACAATTTTTGTGGTATATAATGTGCAGGCTGTATGTGTGTATAAAACATTACTTTAATAGTTGCGTGTTTCTTCAACATAAAGAAGTTCGAGGAGTGATATATAAATTGCTAAAAACTCGAGATCTATCATCAGCATCATCAAAATGACACGTTTACTGCGTACTGCAGTTAACACAGTTTGCTAAAACTCTA
>Ga0209562_1000514_pt1 | contig 13197 bp, 8 predicted proteins | sample WorMetvacBELIZE2_FD_187399 | JGI IMG/M metagenome (GOLD analysis project Ga0209562, IMG submission 187399) | Marine gutless worms symbiont microbial communities from Max Planck institute for Marine Microbiology, Germany - Olavius vacuus BELIZE.2... | ecosystem: Host-associated > Annelida >...
TACGTTGCCCTTAAGCCCCGCAAAGGGGGGGGGGGCTCAAAACCGCAAAACTGCCGTTTTCCGTCTAAAATCGCACTTCGCTTGAAGAAAGTCTGCTACAAAGTTTCTTTATGTGAAAAATGTCAGCGACAAAGTTGTAAGGCATTCATTGGCCTAACAATTCGTGCAAAAATGATTGGTGGGGGCGACCCCTTCTACCTGAGATTTTGGGTCAAAGTGACCGCGTTGGAGCGAAATCGCCGATGTTCTATCATTTTCGCTCGTAGCGCGCCTCAGCCGTAACACACTAACAGGAAGACCACTACGCGCTTTCCAACGAGCCCAAGATGGACATTGTACGTTGTCTCTAACTTCCTCTAAGCCCTCCTCCAAACGGCGGCTCAAAAACGCAGTGTCCAAAATTTGAACAGCAAGCTGCGATAGGCCTAACGGAAACGGTACGAGATATCAGTTATGCTATACTATTAATCACTAAGGAAGTCGCATACGGGCTTCGATTGGTACCGACCTTGATGACCTTGAATGACCTTGAAGGGCGTAATAGCCCTTATTTTGCCTTTTTCCCGAATTCGATAGCTTTGCATGCCGATTAGGCCCTATGTCACAGTGGTTCAAGAGACCTATTATATAATATCCGTAATCACCGTAAATATTCTCCCAGTTTCAGTTTTCCACTTTTGGCCAAAACTTACGTTCCCTAAAGCGCGATGTCTCTGCGATAGCTGGGAATCTTGTTACAACCACTTTCGACAGCCCGAGGCACGGGCGCACGCCACCCACGGGCACTGAACGCACGGCACGGCAAGTTGCAACTGCAGCGATTATGATTTCACGTTACGTTAGTTTAGCTTAGAAGCGTTAAATATTCAATGCGTGGTCTGTTTAGTTTATTTGTTATTATTTATGTGTGTCGTTTTCCATATGTTGTATGCGCTTCAGTGAACGAAATATATGTTAGTAAGCCGTGACAGTTGTAGTTAACGTTGTCGTAAACTGGTTTAAGTCATACTTATGTTCTCGTTCTTTCCGGGTGAAATGTGATAACTTCTCTTCCTCTCATAGCCATTTATGTGGTGACCCTGGATTCTGATCCCGGTCTTCTACTCATCGTCTTGTACATTAGTGCACTCTTTCCTTGAACCATCACCTTTATTGCTGACAGCATTCAACTTTTCTTTTTATTATTTGTTATTACTCGAACATTACTGGTCTTCAGGATGCTTTACAATAGACCTCTTCCTGGATATCTGCTTAACTCTCATCTTATCTCAAACTGATTTTTTATTGTTGAACTCAGATAATTGGCTAAAATAAATACCTGCTTGCTTGTTACTACTCACTGTGCTCACAATGTTGGATTTATCCTTGATGAACACCTCACTTTCTGTGATCGAATATCAGCTTTATCCAGATATTGCCAATGTTGACATTTTCGTGAACTTCACTGCATTCGTCCTTACCTGGATTTTAAAATTGCCAAGATTATCGCCACTTCCATAGTTTTCTCCAAACTCAGTTACCGTAACTCAGTACTATAATCTACCAAACTCATAAATAGACTTCAAACATCCAGTATTTTCTCACTTGTGATTAACAAATTCAGTCATTTATTGTGTTATAAATTTGTGTTAAACAGCTGTAATTGGTCTACTGCAGGTGATGACTACCATACCTGGCCTTGTGATGAGTGCTATGTTAAACAGCTGTAATTGGTCTGCTGCAGGTGATGACTACCGTACCTGGCCTTGTGATGAGTGCTATGTTAAACAGCTGTAATTGGTCTGCTGCAGGTGATGACTACCGTACCTGGCCTTGTGATGAGTGCTATGTCTGAGAGTCCATCACAATCAATTGAACACATGTCATGCTGTTCTCAGGCTGATGAGACTGCAATGACTGATGAGGATGCTGCTGATGTCAACAGTGCACCCTGTGCTGTGTGCTTGGACAAAGGCTCGGGCTTTCATTATGGAGTATATACCTGTGAAGGTTGTAAGGTGGGCTGAACTTGATCATTTGGATAGATAAGTCATAGATGAGTAGATTGCTGGTGAAAAGAATAAAAGGCTACAAATTCGTACAAAACCTGGCTGCTACTAAGTGCCAGCTTTGCTGCATTGTTGTAAGATAATCAGTACAGGCATAGTACATACAACAAATACATGCATACTTTAAGATTGCATAACTTGTGGTAAATATTTCCCAAATCTACCAAATGGATTTGAATCCTAGACTGACATGTATCCATCAATGCAACCAATTGAATACCCATTTTAAATACCAGTTATGTGTGTTTTTGTTAGGTTGTATGTTATACGATCTGTTTTACCTGTTGACAGGGCTTTTTTAAACGAACTGTACAGAAGAATTTAATATACCAGTGCAAAGAAAGTGGTAGATGCCCCGTAGATCGAATAACTCGGAACAACTGTCAGTACTGTCGTTTCCGCCGATGTCTTGATGTTGGCATGAAGACAGACGGTTAGCATGTTTGCTGTAACCAGTTTTTGTTACCGTATCATTGTTAGTAGGCTACTGCATTTTATCATGAACACTGTATTTGTTATATAATATTCTGTGAATTAGTAGATTGTCAGAAGTTTTGTCATCATTTTAAGTCTGTGTTACAGGTCATTTAAGTTACCAACATTTTTTCGCCCCCTCTTCCTCCGATAGACAGCATCTGAGCTCTGATGGTTGTCTGGAGGTAAGAGGGAAGATTATCAGAACTGTTCTGTGCTGTATATTGTGTTCTGAAGCTGTGCACAGTCATAAGCACACTTAGATGAGCAGAACTTACAGTTCTCTGGATAGGGTTTTGTCTCACTGCGCCCGTTTCACTGTGCCAAGATTCATTTATGTTTATATTTGTGTACTTTGTGTTTATGATCATCTTTTATTCACCAGAAAGGTAGAAAAACACATAAAAATAAGTAGTAACGAAAATAAGCTTAACTATAGGCAATGCCGAACATACTGACACACATTTTCTGTTTCATACAGCATATTTGTCGTATTATTGTAACACGGTGGGGTGGACCTGAGACCATATTTTCCTTCAGAGATTTCACACTGTGGGGTCATTTGTCTTGTAAAAACCATCCCCAATATGACCTATAATGTGTTTGGTGGGACATTAAACCTTATTCGACTCGACTATCGTTATTTTCCAAAGCATGTAAACTGTAGCCCAGGCAAAGGAGTTGCCATCCATAGTATGCTCGTAAAAAATGGAAGTCCAGACTACTAGTTGTGCTGCCTGTATGAGCCTCGGAGCAAATCATCAGATCAGTGCCTGTGGTGATGAGTGCATGTTCAACTATCTGATGCCATTCCATTCCATCTCTCATCTACATGCTGACTGTATGTAGATCGTTGTTGCACCATTTGTCCACATCCTCTGTCCGTCTTCTTCTTGACGTTCCTCCTCTGTTTGACCCCTCCGTTATTCCAAGCACCACCTGTTCCAGCAGTTTATTGTCTTGCTTTCTATATACATGACCCAAAAGATTTCGCTTTTTCTCTATAATCTTTTGAGTCCATGTCCCATGTCACACTGATCCTGCATATTACTTTCTCATTATTGTTGCCATTATATGTTCAGAATTTGCATGAAACGTTTCATCTGGAACACTTGCAGTTTGTCGTTTTCTTCTTGTCTTTCTTATTCAGTGTCCAAGGGTCTGTTGCATGTGTTAAAACACTTATCACACACACATTTAGCACGTTTAACTTGGTTTCGATGTTTATGCCTGTGCTCTTCCATATTATGCTGAATCCTGCCGTTGTTCCTGGTGCTTTCTCTATTGATATTTGAATATCCTTGCCACAGTCAGTGTCTCATGTCACACTACTTCCAAAATACTCTAAACTCCCGTACATTTGCCGCAACAACTCCCTCACGCTTCAAGTGCTCCATGAAAATCTTGCAGGCAGGATTTTATCTAATCTGGGAGAGATTGAGCTGAAATAAATTTTTAACTTATCATATTGCGGTAGTGGCTAAAAGATGAATGAGAGTCCACATTCTTCATATTTCTGTCTGACTTTGTTTCTTGGCTCAGCCGTTGCAGTTAACCTCATTTCTGTTGACTGCTATGAATCCGGTATCATTAGGTATGCATAATGGTCTGCGGTGATGGATATACATTTATTATTTTTTTTGTTGCACCATTTGCATTTGATATAAAATCATCTATATGCCTGCATATATGTAATGTATGCATGATGTATGTGACTTGTGGATGCATAGCTGTGCGGGAAAATCGAATGCCGGGTGGCATGCCGCGGGTGAAGAAGGTGCGACTCAGTTGCACGGATCACCTAATGGATACGGAGACAGTTGTAACTGATGCAGAGAAAGACGATGAGAAGCTGATGCTCTGTCAACTGCTCGATGCTCGGCCAGACATAATGCCGCTAAGAGAAGGCAAGCTTAACTAATGCTGCTTTCGTATGTGAGTAGCCTGCGTATTGTTAGCTTGTTGCATGCTGTTATAGAAATGCATTCTTGGTTGAATTTATACATATATTACAGTAAACTGAATGATATATTGAGTAAGGCTTAACGTCCCACCAAACACATTATAGGTCATATCGGGGACGGGAATAGTGTGATCACTTTGACAAATCTGCTACCAGATCACCCAAATTCTCGTGTAATGGGGACATAAAATGCGTTGTTTTGTTGTTACATACGGTATAGGTTTGGATGTTTGCTGTACTTTTGTGTTGCTTGATGTTAGTTCTGTATTGATGGTGTTAGAAGTATGTGCAGAACAGATATCAGTTTTAGTAGACGTTTGCTCACTGTTGGCTGTAGAAGTGTTTGGCGGTTGCAAGTCAGACCTGCAGAGCGATCTTGATGTCAACGGATTGATGAATTTTGGTTATGTCGAGCTGCGACTCATCATCGAGTGGTCTCGAAAAGTTCCAGGTTGGTTTATGCAGTAACCTTGTCTGTTTCCTGTAATGGTTATTTGCAGAAATAGCTGTGAGCTGCAGTGCAGTGATGAAACCATACAAATTTATATACGTCAAGCTTATATTTATTTCTGAAAATTGTAGGTCTGAAAGTAAATTTTGTACCTGAAAACTTTTTTATTTTGTGTATTGTTAATGTGGTAATTGTAAAGTAAATGTGTAATTTGCTATATTTATTGCACTTGACCTCTTCAGTTGGCACTTAGATGCACTGAGCAAGAGGCTGTTATAGGACAACATTATGATGTACATGCAGTTGTTACATTTGTCACTGTGAAGAGACTATTAGGGCAGACCATGGTTCCAGCATAACAATCAAATGTTAGAGTTTGCCCATTGAGGGCCAACATTAAGAAGTGGCACAAAACTCTGGGGTAATTTAACAAATAATGCGAGTAAAATAATGATGAAGTATTGTCACTATTCGGCAATAGGAGGGGAGTTTAATTTTGATCGATCTGAAAAGGATTAATGCTTGATATGGTAAAGAAGTAAAAGTCTCGTGGTCAGTTGCAAAGTTCACGCAGTTAATGGATGTTACTTGAGAGGTATTTACAGCATTTTATTGAATAGTAACAAGTGATTCTGATGTGATAAGTGACAAAAGTAGCCGTTATCATTGTCAGTTATTACTGTGATACACGTGACCATTCTGCAGGTTTTCGAACATTGCTGCTTGAAGACCAGATGGCTGCACTGAAGTCGTCGTTCATGGAACTAAGCATATTAAGACTTGCATTCAGGTGTGTAGACACTAGACAGTACCATTGTTGTCTCTGTTTCACATTTACTAGAAATTTGCATTCACACAGCAGCCTTTACAGCCTAAATTGTGTAGGAGGTGCTGTAGTAGTTGTCATGGAAGCTGTAAGCATCGTAGCAGTGTTTCATAATACTTTAATATACTCTGTGGCTTAGCACAATTTTTGAGAGTGCACAGTACTGAGTGCTTCTCAGCGATCTTAGCTGTTAATATTAACATTATTACTTGGTTACAGTTTACTGCACTGTTGGTTGGGTTTCATAAGGAAAATCCACTCCAGTATGAAAGTTAAGCTTAAGCTGTTGCCAGAGATTTTCAGTGAGTTCGAGGGGGCAGTTGGCTAAGCCATGTAAACGTGGATAATAGCCGTTCATAGCAGTCAATCAGTTAATCAGTCAATGCAGATATGTATGGTGCCGTAAGCTTGTTTGCAGACAAGGTCATGTTGGCCGTAAGCATCCACGAACGCTCTGTAACGGCATGTGTGAGAGGCACCAAGGTCCAGACTGAGACGGAGTGCTACAGCCTCATGTATCGCCTCATCATCTAACCTGAGACCACATGATGATATAGGGAGTGCCAGCAACCAATCCCCGCTGTGAGGAGCTGAGGCTGCCACTGCTCTCTGAAAGGCATCCAGCTTTGACTCTTCCACTAGCTGTCTGACGTGAATGATGTCAGAAGCTCTTGTAGATGTTAACTATGAGCGTTGTTGTTAGAGTGCTATGTGCAATGGTTTGATTGTCATAAGATGCATGTGTGCACTCTCTCATTCTTAGTTCTCTGCTGTCTAGCGCTAGTCATGTAGAGTGCCAAACTCCAGACATAACTGTGGCTGTTTGCACGCTGTGTCAACATTGTGTTGCAGGTCTGTTGACTGCCAAGGAGCAATTCGCTTCGCCACCGATCTGTTGATGTCGCCCGAGCAGTGCGTTCACATAGGCTGGGATGCCGAGCTGGTGTCGTGTCTGCTGGAGTTTATTGAGCGGCTTCGTGACATCAACATTAATGTTGTTGAGTTCTGTGTTCTCAATGCCATCGTTCTCACATATTCAGGTACGTCTGTTTTGTTTGCTGCCACTAGCAGAACTAGTAGCAAGTAATTAAGGGATTTGTGACATCAGCACTGCTTGTTACAAAGTCTTCGTTAACTTTTCATATCAGTTGACGGTCACAGAAGCTAATATATTTCTTGGCTGGCCATATTTTGTCTGTAGCAGAAACGATATGGTTGTCATTAAATTTTAACAGTTACTGCATTCTGTTGCTGACATAGTCAAGAGATGCTATTTTTGGCCGTATCTGCAAACTGCTTTGAGTCAGCCATGTCCATCTGCAGTCATCCGCTGAGTAACACTTGCTGATTCTGATCATTATTTGCCTGATGCACTGTATGGGTCTCTGACTGACTTACTTCCGTGTCTGTGTCTTACACTGTATTATATGTCTTATAATGTCCTTGACACTGGTCGCTGGTTGTCAGGAAGACCGACTCTGCTGGCACATTCCAAGGGTTTCTGTAGGGATTGACCTGTGGCCAGCTTAGAAATAGACCAGTTAAACTAAAACTGGCAGTACTATGCTTCATCCTGTTTATACTCCTCTGCCAACGATAGTAGGTGGAGAGCATTATGTTTTTCGGTCGTCTGTGGTCTAACCGTCTGTTTTCCATCCGTTGTCCATCTGTGCATCTATCCATCAGTGCCTGTTCTGCATGGTGCAATATCTCTTTACTTCGTGGACGGATTACAATGAAACTTGGCAGGAACAGTCATCACTTGAGTTGGCATTGCTGGAATTGTTTTCAAGATCAAAGGTCAAGGTCGCGACCATACCAATTAATCTACATCGATGGATGCGTACCGATCGATGATATAGCATTGAGGCCGACTTTGTTATTTTACTGTTATTCCTACAAACATTGAGCAGTTTCTGTGATATATGACACATGGCATATGGAGTTTACTATACAGCAATTATTGATTTATTCACTTCAGCTGCATACTGCTGCCACACTACCTTGGGAAAATTAATTTGTTGTTTTGCGATTAGTTCAAAAGGTTTGTCAGTACAGAGTAAGCTGTGGATGCACAAAATCCTATGCCTGGCTTTGCCAAACAGTTGCAGAAATATTAAAGTACTTTTATGATGCCTCTTCAACCTTAGAGTGTTGCTGGAGTCATTCTGTTTTGGACCGTCAATTTGTCTGATCGTATACTAAAAGTTTTTTAACACGATATCTTAGAAACCGCTTGTAAGTAACTTTGTATATTGGGGAACACTTGAATATGGAATCCGACGTGTGGCGTCGAAGACTGTCTAGTTTTGGTTTTTTTGTTCATTAGCATACAGACATATTCACGTGTGTACATGGTATGTTTTTACAACTGACAGATGCTGCCGGTATCACAGACAGGCAGAGCGTCATGACCCTGCAGAGTCATTTAGTGAAAAGTCTTGAGAAGTATGTCGCGAGTCGATGTGCGAATGCCCAACAGCGCTGCAGTCGACTCCTGCTTCGACTCCCTGCATTGCGCGCAGTCAGTGCCAAAGTGGCCGAGAAGTTTCTTAGTTTGTCACTCGAAGGGGACGTAAAAATGAACGCGCTTGTTCTGGAGATGATGAATTGAATAATGAATGTAACTGTTGTTTAACGCTGACTGCTGCCATTCTTTGTCAAGAAAGAGCTATCCCTTAATTTTCTTGCATGGCTCCTAGAAAAATTAAGTAAATTGAAAAGTTGGATAATGTAGCTGAAGGAGTGTTTATTATTGATATAGGAAAACAGTTAGTCCAACTTACACATGTTTGCTAACAGCAACGTAATGAGGACATCATTAAAATATTTGATGTTAAAATATTTTGTTAGATGTTGTGGCTAAAATTTGCTCGAGATGTTTCATTGCAGAAAATAATGTCTTGAATGGCTAGAGATGCTGTTTGGGAAAATTCACTGCAACGACAACATTGAACAGTCACCAGCTGGTGGCCAACCACATAACAGCAAAGCTCGACAAAGTTATTTTCTTGATCCCTGTCTTTAGTCCACTTCTGACAGGAAACATTTTAGTAAGCATTTTGCTGCATGTTTTTTACATGGCCATTTGGTGAAACGTTTTTCTTCAGTGGTGAATCCCATTGCCACAAGAACAGTAATTGACAACTTCATTGCATTGCTGCTGGTAAACAGTGTTTAACCAGTAGACAAATATGATGTTTCTGACAGTTTACATCAGTATTGCCTTAGCTATATCATCTGACAATTTCATTCAGGTTGGTTAATTTTGGTAACAGCTGTGCAAGGTCTCTTTTTGAGCACTGCTTAGTGGATTGATGTAAAACTGGTGGAACACACAGCTATTTGAGAAAACAGTTTTCTGCTTATTGCAAAACATGGAAAGGAATTTTTAATATTCTGAAACGGAATAAGTTCTGTAGGCTTAGTCTGAGCATGTGCAGTCAGTCTTACTTGCTAGCAAGCTGCAGGTGCTGCAGTCCACAACAAAACCAAGCCTTTTATGAGAGGTAAATTCCAATGTCAGGTCTATCACATCCTGTAGTTATTACATCCTGGAAGCAGTACTGTTGGCATTAGATGTCATCCGGCTGGAGCCATATTTTGCCACGTGGTGGTAGAAATCTGGCCCAATTTCGATAACCGGATCGGATATCAGTATTCCATCCATCCCTGACTGAAGTGATAGCTAACTGTCAAGAGAAGATAACCACACTTCAGATATGTTGGCGTGATGTAGGATTCACGGCTCATTTGTTTGTAACGAGATTCTGCATGTTTTTGACTGTTTTGTTAACCGCTACTTCAGCATTACATAACAGTATTTTTAAACTGTTTCTGGCATACAGTGATTACTGTGTATAGTAGTAAAACAATCATGTTCTCATTGTTATCACTTCAGCTGACATAATACAGCTGTAACTGTAACAGTTCTGCTGCTGCATGGCAGCGTGAGTTACGTGATGCCTGTATATACACCGTTACTTCACTGCTGACACATTTAGCTAGTGTTAATAGCGTCGTTTGGCATGTAGTGCGTATTGTGCAACCCAGCTGCATGACTTGTGTATTTGATGTTGGAACCGGCTGGTGTTTGTTTGGTGCCTAACGAACATACGTGTTTTGGTGCAAAGCGCCGTTGTTTTGTAACGTAGTTTTTAGGACGTACTGGTTTTTATCTGTATATATTATGAATGTCCCTCAGTCCAGCTGTGCTAATTGAGTACCGACTTTATCTAAAGAGCATATATGATATGCGAATGTGAGACATGGTTGTTGATAGTGTGTTACACGAGGTTAATACTCAACTGCTGACATAGAGTATCGGCATTTTGAAATGTGGGGCACCCAATCAAGTGGCTGAAGTTGGAGATTGAAATGGTCCATTCTGGTATATTTTTAAGCGTTATGTAGGTCCTCAAAAGGCCTTATTGTGGCACATAATGACCAAAAAACAACAGCATTCTTTTCTGAAACAGATGACCTGTATTTACATTCTGCTAATAAAGTTATTGGTTCCTTGAGTAATCTCGTCAGTGACTTAATGAATACGGTCTTATTATTGTCATATATTAACACTTATGCCTATATTGGATGTTTTGATGATAGCAAAAAGTGGAGTGGACATTTTCATTACTGTCCCCTGTCCAAAAATTTAGGGTGTAATTAATGGATTTGCCTTATTTTTATCTGTTCCTAATAATTATGATGTACTTTTGACCAATGTACAGTGGCAGATTTAGGCATGTTCAGCATGTTCAGCCGAACAGGGGCCCCCACAAAAGGAGCGGCAAATTTGCCATGCCGGAAAAATGGGCGACCCCCGAGTGAAACGAGAGTGATGAGCAAAAAAGGTCGCCAGTTTTTGAGGAGAACTGACAGCTGACACACCGATGGTGATGACTAAAAAGGTCGCCAGTTTTTTCCAGGAAAAATAGGGTCTGCCGCCCCAATGGAAGGGCCCCACATTTTTTTCTGAACAGGGCCCTGCTGAGAGTAAATCTGGCCCTGCCAGTGTACCTTATCCATCAAGTCTTGAGGCAACACTGAGGTCCTTGGTGATGGTAACTGTTGATAAATATTGCTTCAAGCATTTGTTGTTGCTTTCTACTAGGACGTGATTGTTGTTACTGTTAATGCATTTTTGGCAATTCTTGTTTGATCTGGTGATTTTTGTTCCAGCAAAGATGGCCTCCGTTTTCTTTGAAGTTAACTGTATATTGTTATTTTAGTCAAAAATCTGTCTACAATTTGTTGTTTGTTGTACTTTGAAATTATTATTTGGCAGTGTGCAAATGGTCGTGTACGATGTAGTGAAGCTTGAGTGCTGGTGTGTAAGTAGATTTGATGTACTGTATTTCACGCTGTGTTTCCAGTGGTGTAACTGGCCATAATTTGGTGCCACGTTCATTCTGTGATAACTTTAGTAAAGGTAAAGTGGTGGGGCAGTGGAGTTGAAGCAGGGTGATGGGCTTAATCCAGTTTCCTCTGCAGGTCATTTCTGAATGCAGCAGTTAAATTATAGAAATTAGGGGGTGCAGATTTGGTGATTAATTAATTGATTGATTGTTTCAAAAATTAATCTATAAAAATTTTTTATTCAGTTAAAAATCCTGTTAAGGAAGAAGTAAAATACGTAACACTGACATAATACTGTCAAAGGGACTTACTCTGTAATGCATTTTCCAGTAACTTGCGGATAAAAATGATGCAACATGCATCATGTGTTATTAATTTTTGATAAATTAATAGAACTTTATGATGCTGATGACTTGTGCTGTCTTTTGTCTACTGTACTGTGGCACAAGTGGCAATTTGATAACATTGCAAGTGACATTACATAAATGTATCGTGTTTCTAATTGAAAATTAATCAATTAGACTGTTTCGATTAATCCATTAAATTTTTTTTGGTCAGTACTGGCCTGAATAGAAATAGGTCTATAATTTGCCAAGGTTACTATGAAAATATACGTTTGATCATTTATAGCACATGCTGTATATTGTGGTTGTTATTTGAAAGAGTTAATATTGTGTCTAGTTGCTGGACTGTTATGTGGTTGGTATTATTACATATATTTGTTATATTTTTTGTCTTCTGTTTATGTTCATTCAATGCTGTAGTCTCATAAGCTAGAGCCTCCAATATTGAGTTTCATGAATATACATAAATACTTTTTTTGCATCAAGTATGGCAAACAGAAACATAGGAAACAAAAAACCCAAACAAATGCAGAACATGCAGATTTTATGCACTGGAGCTGTGTGAGAGGCAGGGAGAGCTATGTACATACTGCACATCTGTAGAAACATTCAAAAGTTGTGATAAGATTTGCAAAAGGGTTACCTGTGAAACATGATACAGGCCAAGCAAGTAATTGTACTATTTTAACTGTTGAGTAAGTAAATTAAAGATAAATTACACATGGCATCTAACAACAAAAGTCACGGCATCAATCAAATAAATGTGCTTTAAGCAGATGTTTGAAGTGTGAATAATTACACAGTACACCGACGTAATCAAGATAACATATTCCAACATGTGTGACTTATCCAGTAGCTCATTGATTATGGTCGATAAAGACATTTGTGCTTCACATTGGCAGAACACGTTTTGTACTTTTAATTGCAGTGATTACATTGCAGAACAAACATTAAAAACACCTTCAATTTCATTACTATACATACATCACACTGGAACAGGGATGGAAAAAACCTAGGTTTTTGTAGAAAAAGTTTTTTTAGGTTTTTAGGTTTTAATGTACGAAGACCGGACACAAAATTATGACCCAGAAATTAACGAAGAATACGGGGTATCTCATACATGATACACCCATTCCCCTGCCACACCATTTATAGCCACGTGCAGACTACAGCATAGCTATAAACGCAACTAATTAGACTGGAAGGCAACGATTTTCTGCTGTGACTGTGAGTCTAAACTCTGGATTTTTTTTCTTTAAAAAAACCCTAAAAATTTGGACTTTCAGTTTTTATTTTAAAAAACATAAAATAGGTTTTTACAACCCCTTTCGATAGCCCTGACTGGGAATGGTATGCATGTGCATTTTTAAACACAATAAAGATTGTTTTAATAGTTTAGAGGGTAAATTTTCGAAGTAATTCCCAAGATGGTAATGGTTAATAATAAAATGTCACTGTTGTTCAGTGTGTATTGTGTACTGTTTAGTCTGTACTGTCTTATATTGAAAAAAAAACTCGAAACCCGGGTTTCAGCTGCTCTTAAACCCAGATTTCGGGTTTGGCAAAACCCTGGTTTCAACCCTACTGCCGTCCCACGGTCCATGGCATGCTGCAGTCTGCACTCTGCACTCTGCACTGCAGCACATAACCTGTTGTACCGGTGTTTAGTAAAACCATAAACGACCTGGCCTTGGCCAATCAGGGGAAGTGGTCTATAAAATCTATGACCTTGA
>Ga0209562_1000515_pt1 | contig 13195 bp, 7 predicted proteins | sample WorMetvacBELIZE2_FD_187399 | JGI IMG/M metagenome (GOLD analysis project Ga0209562, IMG submission 187399) | Marine gutless worms symbiont microbial communities from Max Planck institute for Marine Microbiology, Germany - Olavius vacuus BELIZE.2... | ecosystem: Host-associated > Annelida >...
TTTAGAAAGTAGAAGTAGTGTGAAAATTTTCTACTTTCTAGAAAGTAGAAAGTAGTTCTAAAAAAATCTACTTGAGTAAGTAGAAGTAGAAAGTAGATTGTAATGTTACATTTATGTAGAACTGAAAATAAATTGCCGATTCTAGCGGTAAATCGGCACTCTCTCTCTAAGGGCCGAAAGATTGCTAGCGATAAATCGGCGTTTCTGTATGCATTTGCCATTATGACAATAAACAAATGATTGGTCCAACAAATTACCGCGCTAAACGCAGCTACAGCTCAGCTGACGCTTACGCTGTACGTGTAATCTGCGTCCACAAATCCGCAAAGAATTTATAACGCGCTGATTTCTACTTAGTAACGACACATGTTTTCGAGAAAAGTAACGAAGTAGAAAGTAGATACTTGCAGGAAAAAGTTACTTCGTTACAAGTAGAAAGTAGTTAGTAAAAATCTACTTTTTAGAAAGTAGATACCAAAAAAATCTACTTAAGTAGAGTAACGAAGTAGATCTACTTCGTTACTTGACAACACTGGTAATATCTAGGCATAAATCTGAGTTGTAGAATCCAGCCTATATTATTTTGGTTCTGTTGTAGTACTTACTGTCTGTCTGTCTATGATACTGATGTACATCTGTTTTTAGATTCAGATTATGGCTGCTAACCATCGAAAAATTGAAAAATTGAAAAATTTAGTAGTTAACAAAAAATTAATGACTAACCAGTTGCTAATTTCTGTTAAAAATCAACCACTACAATCAGCCAAGAAACTTTCTCATACATTACTTAACAGCTGTCACAGTGAGAGATGATTAGTGAGAGGTTTTCATCTGGTTTTCATAAATGAACTGAAATGTTGATGCTCTCTGGAGAAAGGGATAATCATTGTTTGTTGATGATGTATCCTGCTGAGCTAAAGCTTTATGTTAATGTTTTCCTAGTGCTGTGAATTTTTTAATTGTTAAACTTTATAATCATGTGGTTAGTCATTAATTTTTCACCCCTATTTCAGCATACAGCTGATCTGGTCGGAAAGTTGTGCGTACTGTGCTGTAATGTGTGTGTGAGTAACACGATGCGTTGGTGCTGCTGTTGCAGTGACAAAGAAGCCCAGTGTGAACTGATGGATCAGATGATGCAGGAGATCATCCGTGAAGAGTTTGAGCAGGAAGACGCTTCAGCACTTGCGCCGTGCCTCTGTCAGACGCTGCACAGTCAGTTCGAGCCAAGCATCCTGCCTCAGGAGCTTGACGAAGAGTTAGTTTGAATTAATGCCCATTCATGGACCCCAAGCCGAATGCTTTTTTTCAATTACTGGCTGGCTTGGTTAGAATTACAACTGCTTTTTGGCGAAGCCGAAAACAGCATAATGTCACATGGCTACAACTGCCTGAATGTGGATTTTGGCTAAAAATACAATGAATCTGTGTAAATAAAGCACTGGAAACTTCACCATGCAAACTACACAGTATTCATGTTAATTTTTTCAGCACCAGTTTTCTCTCAGACTAGAATGTAATTAAAATGTCACCAGCTAAACTCTTTTCTTTACTACAGTATCGTAGGGCTACGTGAACTCACTTTGCTGTTGCTAAAGTCAAACTGAACTTAGAATTATCCAAAACTGATCTCTTACACGTTTGAGCAGGTTGAATTTTGCTCTTTGGAAATGCACTACTGAGTGGCACTGTGTTTTACATCCAGCATTTCAACCCTTTCATGCCTATGCATTAATGTCCTCTCTTCATAGGATCACACAAACCCAAATGCACTTCATTTTTGCCATCATTACTTACACTAACCTGGCTGGGCCTGAAAGGATTGAACCTGTTGCTGTTGATCTCGGCTTGATGTTAAAGTGTTTTATGTTAATATTTTTTTAAATATTTAAAACAAATACTATTACAGTAATTTGTTGTTGATGTTCATTTGCAGGTCAATTGAAGATTCTATAGGAACGCCTCTGTTTGTCATATTCAGGTTTGCATTGACTTTAGATAACTTTTGGAATGTAATTTGACTAGAGAATTCACATATTTTTGTTGGTTCCTTTTCAAATGGTCTCTCTCTCTCTCTCTCCCTGTTGTGGCTGCAGCAGTAAAGTATATGTTTTAACTTGTAGAAACATATGCCAGATGCCGGAAGAAGGTCCAAGTCGACAGCCACTGATGATGTTGCTGGAGGAGATGTACAAGTTGCAGCCACGCATCGGCTATCACTTTCTGTATTTCCTTAAAGTCAGGTGAGAGGCAGTGTTGTCACATTGCACTGAACTTTTCTTCCCAAGTTAAGGTGAGAAAGATTTGGCATGTAAAAGGTCCTGCAGATAGGCTATGTATAGAATGCACTGCCTGTACGATGGTGGAGGGCGCCCAAATTGGAAATGGTTAAGTTACAGTAACGCGGCCGTTGATTGTCCAATTGTGCTGAAATTTGGTATGATGGTGCTTTATGAGTCTGCAGGGTCAGCCTCGTGATTAAAGCCGAGAATAACTGGCAATACGGGCAGTGTGAAGTGGTAATGCATCGCTAATTGCCATCTTCTCTGGTTGGTAGTTTGTAAATGGCAGGAGTTGGAGAACTTTAAGTTTATTTTTATTATTAAGTTCTGTGCATTGCACATAGAGACTTGTAATCCTGCATTCACAGACCTACTGGTGAACGCTGATCACAAATCAAAAACTAGATTAGTCTGACCTAGTTTACTGGGTTTATAGGTCAACTTGCTTATATAGCCATCCTGCCAGCAGAGCATTGCAGCCCATGGGTTGCTTATGATTGTTAAACTGCGTGCATAAGTAGTGCGTTACCTGGGAAGTTTTATTTTTAAAAATTTCTGACGAGTAAGCAGTGCATACTTATCAGAGAGTACTGTAGCTTTGCGCGCAGTGTTGGCATCCCAGTATTTCTGTTTTTGTTTCAGTAAGTTGCATCATGAAGAGAGAATGTCAGCATACAAAGATTTCTGCAAAAGCATGGAAACACAGTCACTTGAAGCTTGCCTGATGACAGACCTTCGGGTAGAGTTGGACACATTTTGTGTGATTTTATAGTTAGTGATGCTGTTCTAGCAAATGCAGTCTTTTGGATTGACTGTGGAGGAATTTCCATGATACTTGCCACAGATATTCATTATGTGAGTGGGAATAGCTTAAAAGGTTTTAAGGTCAGAGCGCAAAGCTCTAAGTCATAGCGATGCCAAATGCACTTTTCCGCTAAGGATACCAATCCACTTAACGTCTGTCTGTTTTCCATGTAGCATAGGCATACGGATTAATGGTGTGGCATCATGACCGACTTGTTATTGTTGGTGTCATAATTGCCAGGTGCTTTGTGCATCGGCCGATTGATAGGTGTAACAGTTGTCCCAGACTGTATATAGCTGTCACTGGATTATTGTAGTAGTCTACATCCACTGTATGCTGAATAGTGTGTGTGTGTGTCACTGTTGACTTTTCAGTTATGTCATGAAGACGATGTTCGGCTTTTTGCATTTATAATACCCGACATATATTCACAGGTACATTGAAGTTCATGCTGACTTCTCTATCGAGACAAGTGTGATTGGATTGAAACTTTAACTGTGTTTGGAATGGTTTATTGTGCTTGATTACTTTATCGGTAGTCTGACCTTGGGTCACAGAACTACAGCCTTTTGAAATTAAAGTAAGCTAAAAGCTCCATCTGGTGAATGGATATATAAACATTGTCGCTAATGCACTGTGTACTTGTTTACATTGTCTCCAATGCAATGTTTCTGTTCTTTAGAAACTATAGAATCTAGTTGACATGTAATGATTTTGTTATCGGTATTGATCACTGTTGACATTATTTTATTCTTGTTAGATAAGAATATAGCCTAGACAGAGAATGTTAATATTAGTTACTCACATACTCCACCTGCTGCAATATATATGTCACGGGTTATTAACTGGGGTGCTGTGCCAGGAAAACATAAGGGACTGTGAAAAAGTGTTGCAACATTACATTAAATAATGAAAATTTAAAGTAGGTCATTATAGTGATAGAGAACAGCTTTTAATTACCAAGTTATTAAGCAGTAGAGGACAACTGAGATTTGTTAGACTATCAACATAATTATCTGTTAACTGCAGTTGCTAAAATATATACAACTGTCATTAGACATGTAGTTAACTCGGGTACTAAAAATTTCTGAACTGCTGGTCTGTATAGTGTTATTTTGTTGGAGGATTAATTTTTGTGAAGTGCAAGATAGCGTGTTATTTTATTGTTTTAGTGTCTCGTTCAGCCTGTGTTGAGTTTATTGTTACTCGGTGTTTGTGTTTAGTTTCCAAATATCGCAACTGGCAATGTTGAATTACTGCACTTGATTGTGTCTTGCATCGATGGAACACAGGTTAGTATTTGTTCACTGTCTGTCTGTTGTCTGCATCTTTATTGCGTAATTTGCTTTACATTTGCATAGTCGTAGATTTAACGCAGAGTGATATGATTTTGTACACACACTGTTGTTGTATAGCTAAGTTTGCTGTGTGACTTGCTGTCACTGCTGATGAGTTTCTTGTTATTACTTTGTGTATATTTCAGCTTCAGGACCTCATCTGTGAGATACTGCAGGGTCAACTGGTGATGTTCGAGAAAGACTCGTTTCACTCCATTCTTAGTACGATACTATTTTTTATTTGCTTGCACACTTGCTTTTATCTTCCATATTAATGAAGCATAGTTTAGCAATGCAGCTGTTTGTGCACAGTTAATCTTGATGTTCGAATAAAAGATATCTCTAAAATGATTTTTAAAAGACTGCTACTGAGACTGAATGGCTAGTGAGACTGCAGTTACTTCCACTGTTGTTGACATCTGCTGGCCACTTCCGTGATTGACCAGCATTTTACAGTGTTTGAGTAAACTTAATGCGATGATGCTATTTAATGGAGACACTTGCATAGAAGAATTGCCAATTGCCATCATAAATGATGTTCTTACATGAGTCTAAAGTAGTTGAATAACTTAATTGGCTGTGTGATGTTTATGCTTTAAAGATGTACATATTGTAATCACCAGTCGATGATTGTCTGTAGATGCAAGCCTTGAATGGGAGACGATAGAGCAGTACTTTCTTTGGCAGCTTATTGCCGTTCACAGTATTCCTGTTGAAGATGTCATGCCTGTACTGCCAAAGCTGGACTTCTCAGGTGACTGGCCTTATAGATGTTGATCTGTTCTTAACTACTGGTTTATTTAGCTCCTCTGGCTGAGCTAATAGTATAGACAGTCAGAAGCTGACTGTCTGTGATAACCACGATGTCACAGTATTAACTGCAGCACATGGGGACTTGTAATCATGCATGCACAGACCTACTGATGAACTCTGCTCACAAACCAAAAACTTGTTCACTCTGATCTAGTTTACTTGGTTTATAGCTCATCTTGATTATATAACTGTCTACCTGTCCTGTCATCAAGTGTCACAGCCCATGGACTCTTTGTCGTGAATTTTAATGTGTTAATTGAGAACACTGTAGTTACTTTTCCTTATGGGTATCTATAACTGGCATTCTAAGCAGAAACACTCAGTTTGACTAGTTCTTTAGACTTTGTATTGTATAGTATGACACTTAGAGAACTGTTTGTGCACAGCAGTCGTCACTGCAAATACAAGTGTAGACTGTTATGTCATGTCAGCAAATTGTTACAGTAATTACGGCCATTGTGTCATATGTATTGTGTATTTTTGTATGCAGCTCATGCAGAGGCAATGTCAAACATCATGATCTTGCTTAAACAAGATGGGTAAGAGTTTTGTGTTTGTTTTTTCTACAGTTGTATTCAAATTTTGCTGTTGTCTGTATTTTATATTTTAAGTTAACAAAGAAAGAAAACCATTAGACGACAAATTTTTAATAGCATCTCACTGCCATTGCCACTAGACAGTTAACAGGTCTCTCCATAATTGCCATTTCAGTTACATGTCACACTTTGACAGTAAATTAAGCTCTGTGTTTTGATATGTAAAATGTTAGCATACCAGTATAAATAGATATAATTGACTACATGCACATGAGTTCAGGTTAGACTGTATTGAAATATGGTTTGTACTGGTGAGTGCAGGCCAAGTGCGGACCTATTGCGGCCACTGTTGTGTCGTGAGTGCAAGAGGAATGACATGTTTACTGTGTCATTACTGAAGTACTGGGCTCAGGAATATGCCGACAAACTTGCCGAGCTGTTGCACGCGCAACTGACCAGGTCCAGTGGTACGCCAAAAAGAAAGGGACACAGGTCAGTTGCTGCTGCGGTCAAATGCCAGTCTTATATGTTCATGTTATCCCTATTGTGTCACTGGCGAAGAGACTGATGAATACTTTTATTGCAGCTGAACACTGCTTTTGACCGAGTTGCAGCTGATAGTGTAGTAAGATGTTGCTTAAACAGTTCATTTTATTGTGGCTGTACCAGCAATAGTAGGAAGAGAGCTTTAGGTTTTTGGGTCGTCTATCAGTTTTCCGTTATCACCTATTTCACATGATGCAATATCACTGTATGCAGTAGAGGCATTTCAATGAAACTCTGCACAAATATTCACCTTGCAAGTGGGCACTGCTGAATAGGTCTCCAGGGTCAGAAGACACGGATCAAGGTCAAATGCACTTTTCACGCTAAGGGATAATTAACTGTCAACTTATTCTTGCAGCAATGACATACCAGTTGACATTGTGACATTCATGCCGACTTGTTTTCTACAAAAATCTGTGTAGCGATGTTGAAGTTCATCGGTTTCTGTGCAGATTGAATAACTTTATTGTAGGATTTGTGTTAACGTTGTGTTGGACTGTGAACAGAGTTCAGCACATGCCAGTTCCAAAGCCTCTGGAGAAAGACCAGCCATCAGTAGAACAGATTCTAGCACATCTCGATCATATGCGCAGTGCTTGTAAAGACATATCATGTACGTGATGCATCTTGGTTCGGCTGTTGAACTTGCAGTATTTTTTGCCAGTTTAGCATGAAATCACTGAAAATAATTAAATGCACCATTCTTACAGGCTTTTCTAGCAGTTAAGATCTGGAGTTTATTCATGCTAGAGTTACTGGATGTAAAGGAATTTTTATTTGTACAGAACTCACATTAAGGCTTTTATTTAGAACTGCTTGCAAGTTTTGTTACGCTGTTGTTTTGTTGATTGGTTGCAGTTTTGACACATGAATCGATCCAGCAGGCACTGCAGCATGTTCAGACATCATGCACTGATGCTTTGAAAGCCAAGTAAGCAACTTCCTCATTAAGATGGTGTCACATTAGTGTGTAACTGTTAATGCTGTTAACCATTTATTGGTCACAAATTGTGTACACAATTCAGAATGCATCAAACATTCATTGAAGGCCACTTACATGAATGTGAAGTAACACGAAGTGGCACTTTGAACTTACATTGCTGCAACTTACTTAATGTATGATGTGGAACAAGAAAAGTACAAAATGCATGAATAGATACATGTTGCAAGAATTTTTACCACCAAACATTTGTCTTGTATGTATAGTAAGTAAAGTAAACGTGAATTAAAGCTGTATCATGAAGCATTTCTGAAGCACTCGGATAAGAATATTATTGAAATTTTTGTATATGTTGTGACGTGGGTAAACACATTTGAGCAAAGTTGGACTTAAAAAACATTACGGTACTTAACTTCTGAGAGATGGTCATGCAACTGTCCATTCGTCACTGTTGTCCAAGTACCTTGTCACGAGTGATTTGTGAATTATGACTTTCAGCTAGACGCTTAAATTTTTGTGCATTTCTGGCTTTGACCAATCTTGATAGTAACTGTATTAGCATAGTTGTAACCATCCACCTATTGTACAGTCAAGATTTATAGCAGAGTTTTTCTGAGGTGCAGTAAGAGATCTAACTGCATTGTTACTGTGCAGATATGGTGACCTGTTAGCACTGGTGGAAGACTTTGACGAGATGAGAGCTTCAACGCGCGTCCTTCGACAAGTTCCGAGTCGAAGAGCTTCACAAGCTGCGACAAAACCTTCGGGCGGCGGAAACAAACTCAACAAGAAGTTAGATGATGACAGCTCATCTGAAAGCTCAGATGTGAGTCAACTAACAGTTGCTTGGTGCTGTTACATGTGATTATGTTTTATTATGAAGCTGTTGCAAAAAAGACGACAGAAGCGTTCCTAATGGCAGAAGACTGTTACAACTGAAACACCAAACAACAAAAGATAGTTGACATTGGTTTGTTCCGATGCATGAAGTACTGCGTCGTCATTGTTGTTGAGCACAAGTACTACGGTCTAGATTCCCTGTGCTGTTTTTACGAATACCTAATCAGCAGTTATCTTAGGTTTCCCAGATCTTCACACCATTGATGACATTTACGACTGAAGATAACGTATGTTTTCACTAGTGTGTATACATAACATATATAATAACTTGGATTAATGTTACACGAGTATCAAGTGTCTCGATGTTAATTTGTCTGTGCAGGAGGAAGACAACATCCACATGCCAAAGTCAAAACGTGTGAAACGGTCGCATGTGGCATTTATTGACGACTGATAACAATATTGCATCTGTGATATAGGAATGTCAAGTTTTTAACCGGGCGTAGGACCATGCAGATGTGTGCACTGCCGAGCCCATTTAGCAGGAGCGAGGGCTTCTCTTGCCATGACCGCATCTCCGTCTTCAGTACGCAAGCCAGTGCTTCATCGGCACACAGTGAAAAATGTGGCTTCACCGGTCGTGATGTTTTGACTGTTGCATGTTATATGTGGGTAGCACGACACTCACCAATATTGACAGTGGCAGTATACAGTGTAATGAGGTTGTGATTACTGTGTGCTAGGTTTTGCTACAGTTAAGTCTGCAACAAATGGCAGTTGCTGCTCACCTCTTCCTCATTCATATTCAGCAGTGTTATTATTATTACCTCCACCAAGGAGGTTATGTTTTAGCGGGTGTTTGTCTGTCTGTTTTTCTGTTTGTTAGATATTTTACGTAAAAGTACTGATCAGATCTTTGTGAAAATTTTACCAGAGCTGTATCTGTAGACAAGAAAGAACTGATGAAATTTTGGAAGTCATTCACACCGGATTTAGGGATTTTCTAAGGTTCTTCGACATTTGCGATATGGCTTTTGGCTCACATCTGTGGAAAAACTGTTGGGATCTTTGTGAAAATTATATCTGTGTCTTTGGACAAGGAAGTTCACACTGAAGTCATCCGGACTTAGAATCCGGACCAGATTCGTTTTGGTGAAGGTCTGTGCACTCCACGTGCTGTTGTTATATTTTTATTATTATTATGAACGTACCAGTTAGAGTAGTGCATATGCTGACTGGGACTTTACACAATGAATCATTGAAATGCAATCTGTACAAGAATGTGCAGATGATGGTGCAGTGTGATTGTAATACACCTTTTCACAATAAAATACTGTATGGCTATTTCAACATGTTACGCTTGGCAGTGGAATGCATTCGAAAGTGGTGAACTGTCAGCCTAACCGTCAGTTCTCTCCATCACAGTAACAAACAAGCCTATTACATTTGGATCCTAGTATACGAAGTTTATGGACGTCCGCGAGTAACGGTACTGGTATTTCATACTCTGTCTGCACTGCCTATACTGTTCCAAGTGCTCTGTTGTGTGGACTTAACAGCCATTATTGTCATTCAGATCTGCCTGTCTTGACATTGTGTCACTCTAGTATGTTCAGTGTAGTCATTGCCTTATCCAACATGCAGCTAGCAATGTCAAATGTGAAGTGCAACAATATGCCTCACTAGAATGTTAGCAGATGACCATCAGGCTAAAACTGTAGTTTCGATGACCTAAAGTCCAAATAAAGTAAGCAATGTAATTACATGCTAACAATATTCTCACAAAACAAACTGGAATATGGGACAATTTACAAACAGGAGATACACATTCATTGTTACTAGAGATTGCAATCCCGGGATATTCCAGACTGTTTTTCAATCCAGAAATCCCTGGATTATGAGAGACCAAATACCGGGATTTCGGGATTAAAAAATAATGTAGTAACGTTATTACCGTGTGAAATGCATGCATTAATCACGAAATAAAACAATGCAAAACAATTATCTGGTTCTGAAACAGGGCAAGGAATTATGAAACCGGGTCTTAATACATGTTCACTCTGGTGAACGACCTTTCAGCTCCTCAGTTTGTGACTATCAATGTCGACGGGACTGTGACCTCAAACGACACATGCGTCGTCATAAGTCGCCCCAGTAGGATCCAGTAGCTTTCACACTTTTAAGTTTCACAAGAGCCTTTGACCTAATATGACTTTGAAAGGTCTGAGGTCGATTTGCCCTCGTATGGTCGACACCATATCTGCACTAGCTGAGTAGTAGTTGTAGCAGTACATCAGCACGATCGTACACATTTGTAGTTCAAAAACAGCGACCCGAATACCATAACCCATGTGGCAGTTTTAGTATTCTTAACTATACTACGCCAATCCCGACGGGATACCGGCCCCGAATCCCGGGATTGAAAATTCAAGTCCGGGATTGCAATCGCTAATTGTTACCGAGTCCGTTTTTACAAACACTTCACAATACAGGGACAACAACATACACAGACAACAGTGTCTTATTAGTCAATGAAGTGTCTATTAATCGGTCTTCTTGAAAGTTGCACCAGCATCGTTCAGAAGTGGTATCAAACGATTCTGGTTGTGCATCGACCAAGTTTCAGATCCACCACCAACACACTTTCCACCAATGAAGACTCGTGGAACCTGCATACAATGTACAAGATGTCACACAAGAAATGTACATTGGATTGCTATACAACTAAGACTCACTGGAAGTAGTACAAATCAGAAATGACATCAATAGCAAATGCTTCTGACAGTCAGTTTATTGGAGTAAAATGTGCACAAATAGGCCACACAGTTTGCCTAAAGGTGTCAATCTGTGACTAATCAGATATGAAGAACACTTAATAAAAAGAACTACAAACTTTTTGAATGTGAAAATTTGGCAAATATCGGAAACTACTATTCACCTACTGCCACATCAATGCTCAATGCTCTGTACTACTGACATTGCAACACATGAAGAGCAAAAGTGGCTAAGAATGATATGCCCCAACCTTGTGTACTTTCTACCAGTTTCTTAAAATGTCTTTTTGTTTACCAGCTACAGATGGGAAAGACATTTTGATAAAGATGACTTACATTATCATGTAATTCCCTCTAAAAGAGAGGGTCAATGATACATACTACACTGAACTATGTGAACACCATACTGGACTGCAACACTGTGTTCTGTTAATCATTTTATGTAATATGTAAACAAAAATGCCAATTTACTGTACTGTTTAATATGCCACTCACAGTTCTTGCATTTGTAATTTTGGCAAATACGTCCTGCAGTTTGTCAGTGTCATTACGTCGGTCAATTTCTTCTACTTCATAGTTCACACCAATTTCATTCAGTAAATTCTTTGCCATGGCACAGTAACTGCATGTGGTCTTCGAGAACACCATGACAGGATGACTGCTTATCATCTTCTGTATGTACTGATGCTGCTCAGACTTTGAGACATCCTGTTCAATACCAACATGTTTCTGTTTGACTTTTGTTGCAAACAAACAAAATATTGGTCATAAACTTGCAATACTCAATCAACAAAATACATCTGAATATTACTTCCATACCGGTAGACATATATTAGCACCGTTAATGCACTACACAAATTTGCACATTACAGTTATGCCCGTCTTTACAGTTGTGTTAAAATTGTAATCACTGTTTAAAAGACTGTTATTACTAGCTACTTTGGTTCAAAACCAAACATTTTATACATACCGGTACATTAGCAATGTCTGTGAGTCAAATCAACAGACGCTCAGTATAAAACATGCTATGATGCACTGCATGTTGCAAATACATATGTCAATTGCAAATAATTCTGAAAGCAACAGCAAATGCTTATGACAAAGTCAGTTTAACCGTAAGCGGTAACCCTCTTCTACTAAGTACCAGTAACGTGAATAAGACGCCCTAAAGTATTACCAGAATATGCTACGCAATGGAGACCGTTGTGCCACTACAGTATTTATGTGAACAACTCGCCCTTACCCTCATCCTAATTCTAACATTAATCCTAAACACTGGCCCTAATTCGGCCGCCGGTGGTCTTCTTAGAGATACACAGCAGAAGACCGCTGGCCACTATCAGAGATAAACGGTGAATACGACTTTAACTGTGCCGTAAATCCTACAGTAGACATAAGCAATTACAATAACTCACAGCATCGGCCGTTGAATCGCCACAAGAGTCCCCGCCAGAGTCCGGGGGCGCTGACACGCTTTTGCTCGCCCACGGATTCCAAAACTTCAGTATAATGGGCTGAATATATTTATGGAAAACCCATAACAACACTGGTATTACTATACACGGTATGCAAACCATAACGACAAATTTGTACAGAATAAATCACAATACACAACAAGATGACACAGCACTTTATTCGTAGAATAGATAATTGCAAAAAAAAAACACTAAAAATTAAAAGTAAACACTAGTGGTCAGCCTAAACGCCGTATGTAACTCCGAATTTTCACCGAATTCACCGAATCCGTCAGTAAAAATTGGTAAAAATAACAAGAAGCTCCGCTACCGCGAAAAGCACAGCGCGTCCGTTGTGCTTAGTTGGTGTACGTCATGACATTTATCGGGAGACAACGGATCATTTACCTTTACCTTTCAAATGCTATTGTGTATGTTTTTTGTAGGCTACATATTATGTATTTTCCTCTTTTTAGCGAACGTGAACTCAAGTTCATGTTCTCTATATGTCATCGGCCGTCCGTCTGTCGTCTGTCTGTCGTCTGTCTGTCCGTAACGTTGGTGCACCCTACTCAGGCGATATTTCTACGTCATGTGGTACCTTGGCCATCCATGACCTAGTATAAAAATTTTACGGAGATCGTCCCAAGGGAACCCCTTCGTCGGGGGAGTTAAACACAAGAGGGGTAGCCGAATATAGCGATTTTGGACCTATCCAACGCTATATCTCGGAAACGGTGCAAGATAGGAGCTAAGTTAGTATTAATTACTAGTAGGATGTCGCATATGGGCTTTCGATTGGTACCAAACTCAGTGACCTTGGATGACCTTGAACGGCGTAATATCCATATCCGGAGCGTAATTTCAC
>Ga0209562_1000517_pt1 | contig 13188 bp, 7 predicted proteins | sample WorMetvacBELIZE2_FD_187399 | JGI IMG/M metagenome (GOLD analysis project Ga0209562, IMG submission 187399) | Marine gutless worms symbiont microbial communities from Max Planck institute for Marine Microbiology, Germany - Olavius vacuus BELIZE.2... | ecosystem: Host-associated > Annelida >...
AATGGCCGTTACATTGCGTTATTTAACTGAATTTGGTAAACCTGCGTTGCAGAAAGCGATCTGTGGCGGAATTTATGCAAGAGTCTATTGCATTTTTAGTGTGTGTACAATGTCATCATAAAGAAAGTTTACTTTCGCTATCTCATCTCCTGATGAGTTTCTTGTTGTTAATGCCAACATGGTAGCTACTGTCAGCATTCATTGAAAGCCATGTCTACAGGATCTGTCAAAATCAAACCATTTTAAAAGTTCATAACTCCTGCCTGCGATGACATAAATAGTTATTCCATACGTCAAATTGTTTAGCTTTTTATCAAGAGTAAGGTGGGTATTTTGAATGTTGCCATGTTTAAATATTCACGGCATAACTTCAGAGAAGCCATACTGCACTGAAAGTACCAATCAATTTAAGCATGATGTCCAATTATTGTACACAATTCCTTTAAAATTTGTAATCAGTGCCGATTATGAATATCAGTAGGTACCTTCTGATAAGATGAGTTTTCATCATCTGTTTGCACACGTTTAGACACGCTTATGTCACATGTGGTAGATGTTGGCTATGGCGATGAATATGATTGCTGATAGTGACACTTGTTTTGTAGCGAATCTGTGAATCCTGCAGTGAAACCTGCTGTTGAGGCCGATGACCGTGTCCAGGCCGTGATCAGTCAGCAGAAGAGCAAGGTAACTGGGAGACAATGGTCATTTGACTCATGGTGATAGAAATTCATGTCACAGGTGAAACATAGACGATAATGCAGGAGCATAGCGTGTTATGAGAGCTGTATAACAGCACTTTTTTTATTCTAGTCATCTTCTCTTTGGTGATTAACGATCCTCCAGAGATGACAGGAGTGTTTTTGTGAAGCTTTAAGTGCACCAGTTATTCCACCTGCACCAGAACTTGTACAGTTAAAATGCCTTTCCAGATGAATCTCTGCTACTGAGTGCTCTGCCTTGTAAGAGGTGTCTACAGTCAACAAGTTGAGCATTTGCAAGGCCGTTTTGGTGGAGCCGTCGGTTTGTTGGTAATGATTTGAAGCAGGCCTTTTCTATTTCTCTGATAGACTAATACACCAACATTGTTAGCACTGATAATGATGTTATTATGTTGTTAACATTGTCGCAATGTCATCTGCTGGCTGGGTAGGTTCGTGACCTCGTTGCTGACCAGACAAAAGAGTGGACAGACATGGTGATGCGACAGATGGCGGAAGAGCATGAGCTGCTGAAAACACATATCACTCAGTTGTCTGACCTGCTCAAGGAGCTCATGGAGGATGCTCAGGATTTGCAGTTGAAGGAGCTTGAACTTCGACAGGAAAAGTATGATAATGAAATTTGACTTTTGATTACTGTACATTACTGCTACAGCTGAAGCTGTTACACTGTGAGCCATAAAAATGTGCCACCTTGTTTTCAGCTGTAACTCTGGCGTTTTTTGAGCGATTGTTGTGCTTTTGATACCGGTACCAGAGGAAACAGGAATGAACACTGTACAGTATACTTTGCTTATATTCACCTCAACCGGTTGTTAACAACTTTTGCAGAAAGTGGTCCAATGTTTGTCTTTTAAAATACTTAGTGAGAAATTTTTTATCAGTATTCTGGCAAAAAACTGTTATATTTCCACAGATGTTTGATCAAACTTTTGTCTTCAGAAAGGAGCCTATTTAATTCTGAGAAGAGCTCTAAGAAGCAAAATTTTGTGATGTGTGATGTGATGCAGTTTTGCAATCATCAAAGCCGTTAAGTAAATGAACTGTACAGTAATCATTCCTTTTTCCACTGGTACAAAATGCGTTACAGTCACTCAAGAATTGCCAGAGTTACTGGCAAAAACAAAGTGGCAGGTTTTTATGGCTCACAATGCCATCAGTGTCCTTGTGGTTTTCTTTAACTTCTTCATTCAATTCCTGCTGAAAGTATTAAAATGTTATTACTGTCTGATATGATATGTCCCATGCAGGGATTTAACATGTGCCACAAAGCCAGATCAGTCTAGATAATGTGAACTTTAACGTTGGTGGCAGCATATCACCTGGAGAAAGGTTAACGTTTTGTGCTGAGGGTTATCGTTAGGGAAACTCAATTATTACTTGGGACTATTGATATGAGTGGTATTTAAGTTTAATGCTAAAGTGTTAGTAACTATAAAATGTTATCAACTGTTAGGTGACAATGCATGCTGTTTATTTAATTTGTGCACATCTTTGGCAGTGTAATAGCTTTGTCAGTCATGGACAGTTCATTATTTAGTCATCAGCTGATAACGTACTATTTAAGCACACTCATGCCATGCACACACAGACACACATTTTAGCAGCCAAAATTACCTGGGTTCACCGATGGTCCCACAAACGATACAAAGAAAACCTAGTAGACTGCTGAAGTGGTAATTTTATGTTCTACTTTGTGTCTCAATAAAAAGTCACCCTTTTACCACGCTGTCTAGCCACAAGAAAGCTGTCTGTCTGTCCATCTGTCTGTCGGCCCGTCTGACCGTCTGTCAAATGCATGATTTGTGACAAAACGAAAGAAAGTTGTACCCACATTTTTATACCGCATGAAAAATCATTTACCCTAGTTTTGTGACAAGAAGAATGGTTGGTGGAGGCAGCCCCTTTTACCTGAAATTTTGGGTCAAACTGATGACCTCATTGGAGCAAAATCACCAATTTTCAGCCAATATTCACTTGTAGCGCCTGAGCCATAACACCTAGCAAAAAGTTCAATTAACACTAATAGGAAGTCCCATATGCTCTTTCCAATGAGCCTGACATGAACATCGTACATGGCCCCTAAGCCCCCAAAGTGGGATCAAAAACGCAAAACGGCTTTTTCTGTGTAAAGTTGCACTTCCCTTGAAGAAAGTCTGCTGCAAAGTTTCTTTGTGTGAAAAACATCAGTCACAAAGTTGTAAGGCATTTATTTGCCTATCTATCTATCCATGTATAAATGATTGGTGGGGGACATGTGAAAATGTGTGAAAATTTGGTGGATAGTGACCCACCCCCTTGCAAAATGCCGATTATCAATCTATTTTCGTAGCGCCTCGTCCATAACACCTAGCAAAAGAAAGTTCAATTAACACTAAAAATGCGCTTTCCAATGAGCCTAAGATGAATAGTATATGTTGACCCTAAGCCCCCTAAAGGGGGCTCAAAAATGCAAAGTGTCCAGAATTTAAAGAAAGTCTGTGACAACTTAAGAAAGGGTACGAGATGGGATGTCGGTTACTATTAATCACCAGTAGGAAGTCACATACGGTCTTTCGATCGGCCTTGAACGGCGTAACAGCCCTTATTTTGCTTCATTTCACCAAATTTGACAGCTTTGCAGGCCTATTACGTCACATTGGTTGAAGATAGACCTATGTTGTCTGCAGAATGTCGTCTTCCAGTTTTGGCGAAAACTGACCCAACCTGCAGTGCAGTCTTTCTGCGATAGCTGAGCTACTTGTGATTTTTGTGATAACTTTTTCCCACTGTAAACTAATTCAAATAATATTTGGCAGCAACATAGCTGAGAAAATTGAGAACAAAATAACTTATGGCAATTTTGACATTTATTCGGTGTGTATCGCTAGTTTACATTGTAAAATGAAACCCATTTTTCTCTCAATTCCATAACGTAAAAATCTAATGTCACATTTCAGTCACTCTTGCAGTGATGATACTGTCATAGAAATTGCTTTTAGCAAACGCGAACTCACGGTCACGTTCGCTGAATGTAGTCGTCCGTCCGTCTGTCGTTTGTCTGTCTGTCTATAATGTTTGTGCACCCTACTCAGGCGATTGAAATTTTTCGCAATGTTTCTACGCCATTTGATACGCTGGCCATCTGCTGACATCCAGGTAAAATTGTATGGAGATCGTCTCAGGGGAACCCCTCTGCCGGGGGAGTTATACACGAGGTGTAGCCGAATGTAGCAGTTTTGGACCTATCGAACGCTATATCTTGGAAACGGTGCACAATAGGAGCTAAGTTAGTATTAATCACTAATAGGAAGTTGCATATGAGCTTTCGATTGGTACCAAACTCGGTGACCTTGGATAGCCTTGAATGGCGTAATAGCCCTAAACGCCTCGTAATTTCAGTGAATTTGGTAGCTTTCGGAACGGATTATTTCAAAGTGGTTGAAGATATGGCAGTACTTTCTGCAGCGGAAATGTAGGCCAAAGAATCTAGTTTTTGGCGATATATCATTTATGGCGATATTGGCAGGAGATCACAACAGCTAGGGCGTTAAAGTGAGAAACTCCGCTCTCGCTAGCGAAAATTTGACCAATAATCAGCCATAACTTGGAAACGGTGAGAGATAGGAGATAAGTTACCAGTAGTATTAACCACTAATATGAAGTCGTATATGAGCTTTCGATTGGTACCAAAATCGGTGACCTTGAATGACCTTGAACGGCGTAATGGCCGTTACATTGCGTTATATCACTGAATTTGGTAAACCCACATTGCAGAAAACAATCTGTGGTGGAATTTATGCAAGTGTCTATTGTATTTTCTAATGTGTGTACGATGTCGTAAAGAAAGTTCACGTTTGCTATCTCATCTCCTGATCAGTTTCATGCTTCATTTTGTGAATCATGCATGTCATTCATTTCACGTGATAAATTGTTTGGTTTGGTTTTTTACTTACTTACTTATTGGGATACCAAACACACAATGTTTGGTAGCAGACAACTGTTTGGTGTCAGTGGTTTGATGTAAACGTGTAAACGTGGTTTTCAGTGTGGAAGATTGAATCTTTAAGGAAAATTTATACAATTTTTAACGTTATTGGAGCAAAAAAAGACGAAGCGACAGCATTGAAAGCATACAGAATATCTTTGTTTTTCTGTTCTGTAATATCCATACGCAAACTGGAACAAAAAGGAATAGTTCATGTTTGCAAATTTTTCAGCTGCAATATTACCAGATATTATTAAAATCGGTCAACATTTGACCGAGTAATCACAAAAAAATAGAAGGGTGAACTTTTTGAGACACAGTGTAGATGCTGTTTTTGTCACCCAACTAACAGTCTCAAAGCATTCATTTTCATTTTGCAAATACTGTAGTTGCCACATGCTCCAGCCGGTGGACTGCGTCATTGCCAGCATTGTGCAGAGGTGGTAGGCTACCTTCAAGCTTTGTCAGAGGACACAGGTCGACAAGGTGGTTCATGGTCTGTCACTGACTGCAAGTGCCGATGTTTGTCGTAGCCAGCCGTCACTTGTTGATGTTGGCCAGACAGCATCGCTGACCTGTCCGGAAGTGATTGATTAAGCAATGACCATGAACAGTGAGGTAGACCGAATCCTGGTTGTCACATAGTACAGTCTGTAACAAGCACGTTGTTGACCATAAAAGCCGACATGCAATCCTCTCTCCACTGCTCGGGTATGTCGATGGGTGTCATTGCAGACCAAATTGGATGTCGAGACTCAGATGCAAGCCATGGGGCAGGTGCTCGAATACATCAGTGTGTACAGTCCAGTCAGGCTGAGCTGAGATTTTGCAGATCATATTGTCAGTGGCTGTTTTGCAACGTGTATCTTTAGGAACTATGTTGGCCAGAACTGGTAACCATGGAATCTGATTTGGTCGGAGGCATCCTGATATCAGGCATGTGTAAACAAGGCGTGTGTGACAGAATTTAGCCCACACTGGGCATCATCATTCCATGACTAAACAGCACACAGCCACTGCCGATGTGCAGATAGTGTTTGCATTGGCACCCTATGTTTTAGACTGTTGTGAGTGACTTAACTCTTAAAGCATTGAAGACAACTTAGTTTAGTCAGTAACTCAGATTCAGTCTTTACTGGACTGCTGTAATGTGCGACTACACTTACTTAGGTAATCAGTGTATAGTAAATGTTTAATTATGTTGCATTGTATAGCTTTGTTTGTGTCAGAGAAAAGAAGGAGCTGAAGGCAAAGCAAGCAAAGCATTCGATGGAGTCAGTTAAGTCTGTAATGGCAGACAAGTCAGTGAAGAACAAGGCCGAGCGAGACAGGTCAGTGCCTTACAGCAATGAATGCTTCTCTGTCATTTCTGACATTGACACAGGACTGCTGCTGCTGCTGTTCTGTTTGGCATGTACCACTGAGTCAAGAGCCATTCCTCTATTGTCAGTGAGTCTTTGCATACATTGTTGTTGAAGTCCTGTGTTTTCTGCGATGTCCTACTTTGCTTGCAGGTTGGTTTCACTGTCTTCTGCCACAGCATGCTCCATAGAACTTCACTCACTGATATTATCCACCACAATAATGTGATCACTACCGGCAATATGAGTGCTAGTATTTGTGCATAACCATGTTCTTAAAAATTTTTGATACGGTGTTATTTGATATCCATTTTTCAAATGATATACATTTGCTGAAACAGCATTTCCTTTTGTGGAACCGGGTGTTTTGGCATATTAATTGTGCATAATAATCCTTGCAGACGTCTCGGCCGCAGGATGTTGCAAGGTTCGAAAAAGAAGCTGAGTATACACAATAATAGTACATTGGGGAAGAGAAACCCTGAAGCTGCCTCACACAACATTTCGGGTGGATAGATATCCAGGACATGCAAATTTTTGTGACAGTCGGTTAGGAACTTCTGGCATGGTGAGGGATCATATTTTAGGCCTCCCAGTTGATACAGTTGTCTAAGTTACAAGACTGTTGCACTGCCATTTGAGTATGATATATACAGGATGGGCCAAAAGGGACAGTTCTCTAAAGTTTCCAACTCCTGTATATGATGACGTGGAAAAGTGTTCCATATATCAATACCGTATGCATTTATGTATCTGTTACTGTGATTTTCATTAGATATCTGCATGGTCCAGGCAGCCCATGAGGTGGGCCATACCAGGCCAAAAATAAAACAACTTGAATGGCATTGCTGCAAGCAGACTTATACTCAAAATGTGCATATCAAGCAAGTGATTATGAGTAAAATGATGTATGTGATAAATGTAACTTTTTTCTTAATGCCTGAACTATTTCTTTAACACGTTGAACGCTGTGCAGTTTATTACTCTCACTCTGGTGCACATTTGGTAGATGGCAGCACCGATATGCATTGCTAGCATGCTGTATTTTAGTTTATGTGGATGCTCGACAACCGTTATCACAGTGGTGTGACGTACGGGGTTAACTCGTATGTCGTGACTAAACAATACTGATGGCGTACCAGATATCTTGTATGTTGCGGCCAACTGTGTTAATCTTACATATTTACTGTTGTCCATGCATGACGACGTTTTTTCTGATGTATTTCCGGAGTTTATAGATGATAGAGTATGGACCAGTGATGTTATTCAGTTATGTAAGCTGAATTAACGACCTTGGTGTGAATATTAGAGATGGGATGAATGTCAGATTATGACATTCCGCCGAAATTTGCAGAGTTTTGGGTTTTAAAACGTACATCAGATTTCCAAACTGTGAGTGCGGACTGCACAAGTCCAGTCTGTGTTGCTACGAGAGAGGGTAACATAATGAGATTATGACATCAACTGAAGGCACGCCTTATAAATGGATATAAATGGGACTTACTTACTTACGGGGTACCGGATATCTTGTATGTTGCAGCCAACATGTTAATCTTACATATTTACTGTTGTCCATGCATGATTTATGCATGGAGAACATGCATGGGACTTATTACTTACTCACCAAAGGTTCAGGCAGGCTCCGTGCACTCACCAGTAACATCGTTTCATATTATCATACAACAGTGGGCCGAAGTTCGGCTGAACGTTCGTATAAATGATGTTACAGAAATATCTCTGACTGAGAAAGGCATATTGGTTTGTCGAAACCGAAAACTGTTTCAGATCCATTTTGGTGAATCTGTTTTGCCCCATTGATAAACTAATTACTAATTCGTAGTGGAGTGCATGTTAGTTGTAGGCCTACTGGTAAGTGGATAACTAACTAGTAACTAATATTAAGTACAGTGACTAAGTCAACATTAGTGGTAGTTGTCATAGTCCCTGCTACTGAAATGTGTAAATGAAAATAAATTGGCAGGCATAAACATTGTGTGTTGGTGGTGATGTGACTGCAGGCGAATTCGTGAGCTCAATGAGAACAACATGAAACGTTACATTGATGAACGTCGACGACAGCAAGCGGCCCAGACACGCCAGCTCGACATACTGCGCAAGTCTCACCAGGAACAGTTTGACAAGCTAAACCAGGAGATGGACCGTGTTAGTAACTCTCATTTATACCCTACTTCCCGTCCCCGATATGACCTATAATGTGTTTGGTGGGACGTTAAGCCTTAATCAATCAATCATTATACCCTACTTCATGCGTCATTTGTCTGCACATTTTTGCAAAAATGATCTTTTCTATTAGTGATTTTGATCAAGATGTTATTGAATCAGGAAGCAATGTTTAAATACTGCAGATCTCCTGTTGTCTAATCAGTTGATCAGAGAAACAGCTTACGACGTATTTTCTATATCTAGTCGTATTTTTGTTGCAAATAAGTTAAACAAAATAAGCAGAGCTGGCTGAGTGAGGCCCAAGATACCCCAGTGAGACCCACCTAAAACGCCCTATTTAATGAATGTATAAGTTTTATATATGTATATGTTCAGAGTGGTACAGAGGAAAATTGCACAAAGTTTAATGCACTGTTATAGCACTGTCATTTTGCAACTGTTTGCAGTAGAATCACGCGGTTTTCACCAAAATGCTCAGAAATGCTCAGAAAGAACGAACAAATTTTGAATATTGTGATTAGATATTCTTTGTTTGGCAGCTGCTAAGGGATCTACTTAAAAATCATCAATACTGGCGACATTTTCAAAGCTGCTGTGACAGAAGAAAAGTTCGCAGAAAGCGAATGTTACAAAATTAACAGAAACCATTTCCACCCTAAAAATTAGTGACCTGGTTGTCGATCTCGGCTGCAGTTTAAGTTATTAATTGACTTGATATTTGAATCAGTTCACTCTGAATGATGCCGATCACTACCACTCGGCATTTTAGTGAAGCCAGTAGACTCAGTTATTCGTCAGAGATCAAACAGCAGTTGCCATCTCCACTGTCTTGCTGGAAACTCGGCAATCATTTTTTCAACAATTCAGCCTTTTTCAGTTAGCACAGCCTTTATTAGCCAGTCAGTCTTCAACTGTCAGAGGTGTTATGTTCACTTGCGGGGTGATGTCACTCATAACATGTATCCAGTTCTGGCTGTTTATCAAAGAATATTTAACCAACTGACAGAAATTTTGCATTGACTGGTAGACAGTGATCTTTTCTTAGCATTTAGGTGAAAACCATGTTATTCTACTGCAAACGGTTGCAAAATGACAGTGCATTAAACTTTGTGCAGTTTTTTATGGACCACTCTGTATAGTGTATATAGATTTGAATATGCAACAGTAATTTTTATGATATTAAACTTAAACAAATAATTGTAGATAATGTTAACACCATCTGGGGTAGATGAAAACTTGAGCTTTACCTCTGTGGGCCCCTTTGCTTCCATCAACTGCTTTACCTCTATGGGTCGTTCTGGCAAAATGGTGCAAATTAGACTTGGGTGTTTTTAATTTTATAAAGTCCTCAGTTTGTATATGTACCCAGTTTGTATATGTACCATAATATATCATATTGTAACATACTAAAATGTTCGTTAGTAATTATGTAAGCTTAAAGTCTTTTTCATTTTTGAGATAATTGATGTTGAAGATCATCTTACCTACATTAGTAGGTAAGATGATCTTTAAAATCTGTTATCTACTGCTCTTGTCAACACTGTTACTGACAAAGGAGTTGACATATTTCAGCTCAATTTGATGACAGTATACAGTGTGACAATAATGTCTTATAATAATGTTTAACTGAGAGCAAATTTCAGCTGCATACATCACAGCTTTGCACAGCAAATAATGCAGTTAACATTGCTACTGCTGTGTCATCTCTGTCGTGCTAACAGTGTTGACAAATCACATTGCACGAGTTCTCTGTTATCGCTCATATTGCATTTGAAGCAAGTAATAAGTTCTTTCTGTATTAATAAACCAAAACGTATTCACACCATAGGAGAAGGATTTATGTGTGTAACAGAATGCACAAATCTCAAATGTATGCTACAAGTGTTCAGTATTGACATCAAAGCGCTGTTTCCACAACTGCTCACAAGTTTATCTTAATCAACCAAAGTTAACAACACAACCACGAGTGCCATCTGGCAAATAAAGCTGAATTATTATCATTGTGCAGCCAGTCAGTAAGTACATAAGTAGCAGCAGTAACAGAGTTAACGTGAAAGTACAGGACATGTTTCAGTCAACAGAAACAATGATTGTATATGCCAAAAGATATCAGTACTTTGCAGAATAGTACAAACTGCAATACTTTAGGTAGTCATATCCAATTCCCACTGAATTTGCATGCTTTTTATGAGCTAGACTGCTGTTTTGTTTCATTTTTCTTAATTGGTACGTAATTAAAGCTAGTTAAGACAAAAGTTCCTAATTTGCTATTTTTGTGCAGTAACAACTGATATTGAGATAAATTAAATTTTAATAAGTGAGCAGACAATAAAATCCATAATTTTGTGGCTAGTATATTTAGTTTTAAATTTTATAGTACAGGGACATCAATTGCACTAAAACGTAGGAATGACCCATATAGAGCTTTTTACTACCATATGGGTGTCTTTCACCTCTGTAGCCCCTTCCCCCTATTCAGAGGTTTAGAGATGTCTGCGATGGCCGTAAAGTAAAGTATCATGTTTTTCCTTATATTTTGTATTAAGTGATTGACTGTCATTATTGTCTTCTTGGCCTCATTTGCCCCTAACTGTACAGATCTTTCACCACCGTTGAAATTAGCTGCATGGCACTTGTTGTCATTAGTTGCCAGTATTCCAGTTAACCTGTTTCGTTGTTGTCGTCATTTTCATCAGCTTTCATAATCATCTTCATATTAGTACATTATATTGTAGGAACTGGAGATCACTGAGCTGTGCTATGCAGAAGCAAAGTTGGCTCAGAAGCCAGAAACAGTCATCTGACCTGGCCCATTGTCTGCACACTGACAATATTTATTTGTTTGTTGTTATTATTATTATTATTATTATTATTATTATTAACTGCATAATAGTGTGTAATATTTGTGTCCATGTGACATTTACTGTGGTAGTTACCCATATCAAACTTATTATTACTCTTTTGTTTGTTTTGATGTGTTTAGGTGGAGATTTTGTGATATTGTTGCATGTTTCTCAGTTTTGTTCGTTTGTTGTTGTATTAGTCGTTAGTAGTAGCTCTCAAGTGTTTTTAACGAAGCATTTACTGCAGTCCCTCAGTTTGTAGTTTTGTTGTTAGTAATGTGTGTATGACACTGCAACAGACAGTAATGTCACTATGATAGTACAGTGTCGAGTTTCCACTCTCCTCGAAAGTACAGAAATTTCACTTACTTTGAATGGGTACATGTAAAACAAAAATCTGCTAGTCATAGAATGAACTGGAACAGTTTGTCACATTTTTAGTTACTAAATGGTGCCGCCATAAATTTGTTATGTTATTTGGGGGCGAGTGGTTAGGATTAATTGTAGATGCAAGTCTTTGCAGTCAGTCACAGTAACCAACAGAAAATGCATAAAACATGTATTGCACCCGAGAGTCGCTGTGAGATCCCTTGAGAACGCGTGCCATACCTGAGCGCCTTAGAGTTGTGTTCACGACAAGGCGCTATACAAATCCACGTTTTTTTACCTTGTGGTATGTGCCATTTCATACAGCAGATAAAATGGCATGCATGTCCAGTTGGATGCTAGGTCGTCAGTTGTGCAGTAACAGATACCCAGTATTGCACGTTTTCAGTATACGCCTACACAAGCGACCCTTATTGTTAACTCAAATAAATAAGCACTAGCGTGACAGCACACAGGACACATATGATCCTACTTATCCTACAAGCCAGCCATATACTGTATTAACCAAGTTAGTGCCAGTGCCACGTAACTAATCTGTGCTCATCGCACTGTTCTAATGTTCTGCACTTCGAGGAATTGTTTCCAAGGTAATTTATGGCACGGCAGAAGGCAGAATATAGTGAAAGAAATTCTTTACACAGATCTCGTATATTTCTGAATGTGAAGCTGGCAGATTTTCCTCTCATTTCTGTGAGATGCTAGTAGGCCTAAGAAGACTGGCTTATTCCACAGCATGCGACACGACTAAACGTCATTCAATGACGTGCCGGACTTGTTGTGGATCTGTCACTGTTTTCTGTTTGTTGCTGTTCTGCCGTTGTCTTGAGTGCTGACAGTAGTAATGTTGCTATAATCGTGTTTTCTTTCTTTTTAGTAGAGGTGTGCATGGGAATGGGAATTCCCATTCCCATTTGATTCTCATGGGAATGGGAGTAGTTTTGCGCTACTAATGGGAATGGGAATAGCATATTTTATAGGTGAAAAGTAACATTCCCATCGTTGTCCACCGGCAGTGTTAACAGCCTGCTGTTTTTGCACAGTAACATGCAGCGACAGTCTGATAAATGTTGAACAGCGAACAGTGACAGGCAGTGGTAGTTATAATGATGATGACTGATGAGTGGTGAGTTTGATTAACAATGCTTCTGCTGTAACTTCATATATTGTTTTGAATTCACGACACAATTACATATTTCTCTGCTTTAAGGTAGTCTATATACAGTCGCTGCCAGAAATGGGAATGGGTGGGAATGGGAATAGAGGTGATGGGAAAAATGGGAATGGGAATGCAGTGTTGGAATGGGAATGACTAGATGGGAGTGGGAAGGGAATGGGAACAAGAAAGTCATTCCCACACACCTCTAGTTTTTAGTTCACACTTTCTAACAAGAAATGTTTGTTATTGAACTACTGTACATGAGATTGAACTACAACTAGCAGTGTTGAATACTGTATATCAATTCTGTTCTAAAATTGATTAGATTTTAATTACAGTAGGCCTAATTATTTCATTGTTGTGACTAAATTCATGAATGATATTTTATGGTATTTCGGCGTTTCTTTTTGTAGCAGGTACCGTAGTCGCCGTTTTTACTGTAGTTTGATGCATATGCCATGAAACTGAAATGCACTTGGTCCAGCGTTTCTCCAAAGCTGTGATTCCGTTGTTGAAGAAATGTTTTCTTAGTCTTCCAGCCAGACATTTGCCGTGCGGTCTTGCAGAT
>Ga0209562_1000518_pt1 | contig 13182 bp, 5 predicted proteins | sample WorMetvacBELIZE2_FD_187399 | JGI IMG/M metagenome (GOLD analysis project Ga0209562, IMG submission 187399) | Marine gutless worms symbiont microbial communities from Max Planck institute for Marine Microbiology, Germany - Olavius vacuus BELIZE.2... | ecosystem: Host-associated > Annelida >...
GCCATATAGCGTACTTTTTAAAAAATAATAGTAATTTAATAAAATGCCACACGGAATTCACAGAACTGTTCTGAGGAGAACTGAACTGTGGTCGCTAGTAATAAACAAGTGAAAACAAGAGTGACAACAAAACACAGACTCTGCTGAATGCCGCAGTCAAAGGCGTCTTTGATCTGAGTGAAGAGTTGACGACAGCATCTGTCAAATGCCGGAATCACAACATCACAACACGCTGCGTGTACTGCCGTCTCCAAGACCCCGTGTGACGACTGTCTCAACGTCTCTACTGTCTACAGTCACACTTACAAGTTTTAACATCACACACGAACATACACAAGACTGGAGTCAGGAAATGGAGAGTCACTATTCTCTATTCTATGACTCCAGTCTACATCCACGAACCCCACAGCTTTACCGATACAAACACTAATACATCATTTCTAACTGATATGTTTGTATGCACCATTAAGCATGATAGTTATATTCCTCAGTGAATCACATACTGACATTCTGCTGTATTCCAAGTTGACCAAAATCATTGTTTCTGATGCTTATTATGCGTCCATCACATTGGTGGTCTGGTGTAGTGGTTAGCGCCTTGGCTTTGATCAACGAAGTTAATCAACGTCGGCCTGGTTAGTACTGAGATGGGCGACCGTGTCCGGGTTCAATTCCTGGTGCCGGACATTTATTTCGGTATATAACCAACCAGCCACTCAAGGCTAACTCAGCCGTCCATCCCTCCGGGGTCGGTAAATGAGTACCAGCTTCGGTTGGGAAGGCAAAGGCAGGTATGGTTTATTCCATTAGCGGATGAACGTGGGGTGTGCAGGTAAAACTGTGAGATCCTTTGAGAATGCGTGCCATACCTGAGCGCCTTAGAGGTGTGTTCACGACGAGGCACTATACAAATTCACGTTTACCTTTACCTTTACATATGGTAACACACCATAGGCAATAACACACTTTCCTGGAATTTTTCACTTTCCCTGATCACTTTCAAATTTCCCAACTTTCTCAGGGTTTCCCAAGTGGGTGGCAACACAGCATACAACTTTGAATTACTATCTCCTATGCTCATCTAAGTTTGAACTGAGCCAAAACACAAGTGCATCCAAAAATTTTGAAATGTTGGGGACGGGTAGGACAACTGGGTTGCAACGTGAGTGGAGTCTGGCGAGGGGATTTCTGTGGATATGCCTACATGCAACGATCAGCAGAATACAGCCAAGAACAACAATTAACTCTTGTACTAAAGCACAGAAATATTCAGTACGAACTATTACAAAGATATCATATCACGCCACACCTCACATGAGAAAGACATTATGGTTGGAAAGATGCCATGCTTCAGAAGGCAAGGCGGGCAGTGTAAGGAATGGACAGACGACCTCACCAAATGATCGGACAAATCAATACCAGTCCTAGTCTGGTTCAGGTTGGTGCAAGACAGGTCGACCTATCAAAGATTCGTTTATAGGGTCGCCAATGCTCGTAATTCGGGTACAACACTTTGATTGATTGATTACAAAGATAGCTTACCAGGAGCTTACTAGTTAATGACAATGCATACAACTTACCTTATTAATAAGCAGTTACTGCTGTTTGTTAACTTCACAATTTATCAGTCACATAGATACTACGCCATGGCAGGAATCAGCCAACCTTTGCATTAACAAGCTGTTGTACAGAATCCTTCAGTGTAGAGTCGACAGCTGTCAGACTCAGTGCAAAGTCCGAGCGAACACGTTCAGTCAGTGGTACCAACAGCTGCTCAAGACCTTCAGCACATACATCCACATATAACTGTCAGAAAGTCATTTTGTAATTAATCTGTAATAATATGATTTATTTATTAACAAGTTAACTGTAAATATAATTATCAAACAGACACACCAGGAAATACACAGACTAATGGCTTGTTGCATGTTATGTAAGTAAGAGCAGGGGTTAAAGTAGTATAATTTCCAAAACAGGGAAACTGTTCAGCTCTCCTGGCCCACCAGTTTGTTCCCGGGGCCATGTTTCAATAGCGGTCTTTCAAATTATCAATGACAGACTGAATGTATTAAGCATGATTTCATGTTGTTTTTTAATTTTGTAAAATTTTGTAAAGACATTCAACATTGTGAATTTGTGATAGTAAAAACGTAAAATTTGAACGACTTATTAACTAGCGGATTACTACAGCAAAGGCTGCTAACTTGCTGGGCCCAGGAACATTGGTTCCTGCTCTGAAATCCAACAATTTTGCAGCCGGAGTGCTCCAGGCTTAAATTTCTGGGCCCTGGAATGGCATTCCGGGTTACTTTAACACCTGAGTAAGAGTATTTATGGATGGCACACAAAAGTTGAGCAACACTACATCTTTCAGCATTGAGCACTACAGCTTCGCTGTCGCGGGACCAAATGCGTGGAACAGCCTGATCTACAGAGACCGGAGATGACATTGCACACTTTCAAGTGACAATTTAAGGCCTATCTCTTCCACATCTAATGTGCTGAAGAACACAAGGAACATCCACCACCACTCGGCACTGTTGTGGTGTTTTCGTGATTCTGGCGCTGGATATAAAACTGCAGACTTACTTACTTACTTACATCTGTATTCAAAATAGTTCCGAAGAGTCCTGATATATTCATCAAATGAATGTCTGGCGATTAAAATTCACAAACATTCGTCATTATCTACCCAGACATGAATTCTCTGATTTACTAGTTCCACTTCATGCATCAAGCAGGCTGCAGCAGAGTTAGATAACGGGATTTATAACTTAACTGCTACTAACTCTTCAGTGACATTTGTGCAACATCAGAACAATGAGTTTACGCCACACTCTGTGTGGAGACCGAGTGACTTCTGTGGCACGAAAATGACACTTTAAGATATTTCTGTTTTATCAAAAAATTGTCATTTTTACTTACTTTTGTTTGCATGAAAAAAGGAGGTAAATACTCAATTCAGACATTGTGTAATTACACAAGTAATACAGAACAAGACACGAGTCTGCTCCAACATAACTGTTACATCTAACCACAGTAATAGTGTAATAAAACTTCATTTAAGATCTCTACTTTATATCAAATAAAACTTGACAGTCTTCAACAGCGAACCATCGACCAGTCTGCCTTTCAGGATAATTTTTCAACAAACGATTTTTAAAAATAAATTTGACCTTTGACGTATTGACGTCAAAATATAATCAGTTCATCTTGGTCCAAACGGCACCTACGTTGTAAATATGGAGAAGTTCCCTCAGCATTTAAGATACTGTGTTCCGAAACTAATTGTACATGATCATGCACGTACACATGGACAGCCCATAAACAGGAAGCCTTCAGTGGCTTCGTGTCAGCAAACACATAATACTGACAACAATGACACTGACTGACTATAAAGCCTTGTTTATAAATCACTTTTTCTCCTGATTTTACTATCATTCTCCATTTTTATTTTCAATCCTCCTTCTCATTAGTCCATTTTTATTGTAGCTAAATAGCCTTAATTATATTTCCACAATTTTATCACAGTATTCACACCATTGTAAGGCACTGAAATAGCCTATTATGTGCTGATGTGCCGTTAAGAAACTACTCACTCACTCACTCACTGACTGACGTATGATAAGTTATCAGACATACAAGGCAAGAGAGAATGTCGTATCTGCTGCTGAATGCTGGCATTCAGTTGTGACTCCACACTTCTCTCCACGACACTGTGTATTAACTCCAGATCTTGCATCTCACGACTCGCAATATCATCATCAGCTCGTCTCAAAGCTGCTGCAACTGCAGTCAGTCTGAAAATAACTTCAGGGATAAGAACAGCTCAAACACCGACAAAATAACCTCTTTTATTAGACTTATTCCGTTACTGCTCATTCAGAAGGCTGAAGGCATGCTGCTCAACCTCCACACCTGTGGCACAGATCTTGGTAAGGTAAGGTAAACGTGAATTTGTATAGCGCTTTGTCGTGAACACACCTCTAAGGCACTCAGGTATGGCACGTGTTCTCAATGTGTCACTCCTTTCATGTTTGGGTACACGGCTCGTACACTAAATACTAACTAACCTCTTTGCCATCTTTCAAGAGACAACTTGAAACATTTTTATTTACCAAATCCTTCCCATCAGTTTAATTTTTCTCCTTGTAATTTGTGTACCATGTCCGAGAAGCTACCGTATTTAGCTTATGCCACGTTAACATGTACGTTCTACTACTACTACTGATTAATTAATTAATAACTATTAAATAACAACCATAATAATATGCAGTGGTGATGGCGACAGAAGTAGCAGCAGTTGCAGTGGTAGAGGTAGTAAGGTAAGGTAAGGTAAACATGGATTTGTACAGCACCTCATTGTCAACACACCTTTAATATTAGCAGCTGTAGTTAACCGGTAGTTACTTTCAGTTACTTTTACATTTCAGTTTCAATCAGTTAAGCAGCACTAACTAGAAGGATACAGTATGAGTGCGAGTTGGCAGTGTCAGTGATTACGTCGACGAGCGATGATGTCACGTTATCAAGTTTCATGCGTAACTCATTCATCTGACAGTCCATCTGTTTGTTATCATCATTCAGTTCCTTATGCAGATCTCTTAACAACATTGCCTGCTGCTGAATCAAGTCCAGCATCTGCTTCACTGGACTATGCAGCTGTACACGTCAAACAAGGCACACATTTTAATGCCAAAGTCGTGCAAACATATAATATATATAGGGTGACACGATGCGATCATGTTTGCAAAATATCACAACCGTCCGTTACTTACTTGATTTATACGAGCCAACATAGTGACGTCACCCACAGTGGTCAGCGACCTCGCTTGACGTTAACGTTTTTCTGTTCGTTGTTGCGTTATTTTTCGCAACAACGAACGCAATAACGTTGATGTTATATAAATGAGTACTGTAAATGCTGTTTAATAGCTACAGCTATGAAATTTTATACAATAAATTTCATTGAATATATCTAAAAGGAGATATAAAATTATTGCTGGTTACTGTTAATAACAGGCTTAAATTTGAAATAGAAATCGTTCATGATTTATCGTGTCACCCTATAGTATTTTTCAAGAGAATAATACAACAATAATGATTCAATACTCAATCCTGCATATCAATCAAGTATCAATCTTCATGGATGTCAACTTAAACCGTACTTTTCCTCAGATATCATCAACTCTTAACAATCGTTGCATCTGACAAGAATTTTCTCTCATTAATATGCAAATCATTATCTCACTTAGCAGTCTAGCAAATTAACTGGCGAGAGTGGTAGCGCCGTCCTATCTAAAAATAAATTAAACTGTTCTTATTGGCTGAGTTTGTACATAAATTTGAATAAATTAGTACAGAACTTAGTTATTGGTTTGCCCAGAAAGAGAAAAAAGAAATCAGTAATAAAGTACAATTTCAGCAAAAATGAACTTACCTGTACATTACAAAAAATACTACATTGAAAGCAGAATAAACTGAAACTTCATTCTCCATCAAGAATATTTGGGGAGCAATACAAGTCTTACTTTTCTATTTCTTTTTCTCACAAACTAGAAAAAAAACAGTAAGTTAAACTCACTTGTTGCACAGCTGTGAAATGATCAGTGACATTCAGTTGATTGTTATCAATTGCCTCGTCACTAATTTGAGTCGGATGACACTTTGACGCAGCCACACTATCAACAGCGTTTACTGAACGATGATCAATGGCACGCTCAAATGGTTTCTTCACACTGAGAGTTGCTACGACATCTGCTAATGAGGAATGAAAAGTTGATGAAGTATGATCAACTGGACGAGCTTTGACATCATTGCAGTCACTCGATCTTGTATCATTCACAACAATGGCGTCTGAAATGCTAAATTTTGGCGAAGACTTGCGGTAAGTATCAGGTGCAATGGCGCTTACTGAAATACTCTCAGCTGAGTGGTTTCCACTGTTGATGCTTCCATGCAACTGTCCGTCATTATCACGGCTAGCAAATACAGAGCCAGATGTCGGCGAAGACTGACGGTTAAAGTCGGGTGGTATGAAACCTGCTGAAGACAAGTGAGGTGGACAAGTAATATCATTGATGGAATGATCTTCAGTGTACTCGTACAACTGTCGTCCATTATCAACGGCATATGCATCTTGCGTGTTTGACAAATACTCTACATCAGAGTTGGACCTATCTGTTTGTTCACGTGGTCGAATTGCTTCGCTTGAATTGCGACCGTCACTAACTACTTCGGGAGCTGAGCGACGCCTTCTTTGAGAAGGAACACTTGTTGAGGGAGCTATTGACAGTGGCAAGTTCAGAGCAGTAACTGTATGGCTCGGTGCAGACATATCTGCAGCTTTTATAGCACTAGCCAAACAGCCGTCCACAGGTCGATGGAGCTCAGTTGATAAAGTGTTTAATGTTGACATAACAGAATCGGAGCCAGTGTGTGGTGCAAGTTCACATGACGAGACAGCTATCGGATACAGAGACGAGTCAAAGGCCGTGTCGTTGACGGTAACAGATGAGCAAGGTGTGATGGTGAAAGACGACAGCGATGATGACGTTGGTATTATCGGCACATCCTTATCATTATCATCATCAGCATCATCATCATCATCAGCAGCAGCAGCAGCGGATGCATCATTGAACATGACGGAATTAAACTCTGTCGCTGCCGACTGGTACATACTGTAATGTTCTTCATTACCAGCTTGGCCGTTTAGACTATGACCAGCTGCATAATGTGAAGGCACTTCAGTTGATGCTACCTGACTAGAATGTACTGTCAATACACTATCTCCAGCCTCTCCACTAACAGCATCAATCAATGTCTGGCTGTTTGCAATCACTTGGAGTCCATCTGTGCTAAGACTGTCTGAAGCCACTGGACAATGCATGGTAACTGGATGGTTATCAAGCGTGGAAAGTGGACTGTTACTGCTGTCTCTGCTGGCACCAGCATCAACCGACGACACACACGTGAAACTGCTCGACTCTCTATCAGTGGACGTACTCCCCACAGTCCTGCAACAGTTGAAAACATTAATAAATGTACACACTACAGAGGTTAAACAGTTGAAAAATAATCCAGGTTCCAGGCCCAACAACAATGTGAAGGCACTTCAGTTGTTGCTATGTGACTAGAATGTACTGTCAATATGCTATCTCCATGTTCTGCACTACCAGCATCAACCAATGTCCGGCTGTTCGCAATCAGTCATACAGTTGCACAGCTAAGCATTTAACATAACCTAACCGTACGCTTATTTTATTCATACAATTTGTTAATGCAACCTTTCAAGCTGAAGTTGAATAAGGTTTACACATACGCAGTACGAAACAAAAAACACAAAAAATACACACAGATAAACACACTCTGGCCATCCCCTCACTACTTGCGGCAGATCTACGCCACTGCTTAACAGATGCCATCCATCAATTTTTAGCCAATAAGTAATTCAGAAGTTTTATATGCAGTTTCAGAATCACAAACAACAATAACACACACATACACATGTACACAGAACTATTTTACTGACTGTTCTACACCTCCACATGGGCTCACAGATAGTAATACCATAAATGTGTCAAGGTAAGTGAAATAACCCATGCAGCGCCTAAAGACAAAAATCACCATGTGCCGCAGGCTCCATCAAACAAATGCACCTTCAGCAGATGCCTAAGTATCCACAAAATGCACATTCCAAACCCGAGGTCTGGCAACAACAAACCTGTCACCTGGACAAGCTTTAGTCACATCAAAACACACGTGAATGTGTCGGACGACTGCAGTAACGGAAAACTTTATATGCAGAATGCTCCACTGATGACAAACCAGCAGAATGTAGCAAATCACTTACCATAAATTAAGGAACAAATTTCAATAACAAATATGTACCGTATTTAAATGCGAAATCAGGTAATTTTTTACAAATTCTATTCCCACAAAAATAATAGAAGAATTACGTTTTAGAAAAGTTCTGAATAGACAAAAAGGTAAACAAAACTTTCAGTGATATTTACAACAAAAGGAAAGGAAAGTGCAAAGATTTAACGTGCAATTTAAAAGCTGGTTAAATCAGCTACGATGAAAAGAAAAAAACAAAACAAAAAACCGAGGAGCAATTATATCCAGAAATGGTCATAAAAGTCCAAAAAATCCGTCGGAAAAAATTGGAATAGAAATTACTGAGAACAGAAGAGAATAAGAACTGAAATAAGGAGATGTAAATTAACATGCACATTATGAAGCCACATTGGTACAAATGGCATTTATTTGTTACTGCAATGACCAATATACAGATGTAACATCACACAGGGGTGCAAACTTATGTAAATTTTACACTTTTAACACCGTTACAGAAAGCGGAAAAATTGTTATTACAACTGAACCTAAGACAAAACCTGGAAACAACATATTAAAACAAACAAATAGAGATGGAACTTAGCCACATTGAAAAGATTAAGACCAGTGGCAGATTTCAAAATAAAAATATCACTGCACTGACAATTTATATTTGACAAGCAAACAATGTGTGTAACGTGGCGGTTCTACAACAGAGAGAAAGAGATGATCACCTGGGAGTACTAGAGGTCTGGTCAGTAGAGTGGTCAGTCACTCGGTCAGTGTGTGGTGACATGAGGCGGTCAGACAGCGAACTGACGTCGGACAATCTGTCAGATCCTACATACACATGTCACACTGTGGCCATAAACAACTATGAACCACACGAACAACCAACAACAATTAATCCACGTCCTCAGTAAGTAATCAATTAAGTAAGTAAGTCCATTTCAGGGTTTGTACAGAAATCTGAATGTGGTTTTCCAGATTTCTCCAGGACAAAATTACTTCTTTTTCCAAACATTTGGAGGCATTTTGTTCACCTTTATGTGAACAAAACACTACAATATTGGCTTTTAAATGCTAAAAATTCCTATACAATGTATCTTCTAATCTTCTAATCAATTCTCAATACCGAATGGGACTCAATTTTTGAACGTTGAACTTCAGATGCTTTGCGTCATGAACTGCATGACAAAAAGCTCAGCTATTGCAGAGAGACTGCGCTGCAGCCTGTTTAAACTTTGGCAAAAATATAAGTGTGAAAAGCGTGCATCTAACACTGCTCTATGTTACGGCGTTAACGTCGACGAATCATCATTTTACTGTTCTACGGCACCATGTTTGTACTTAATGCAAAATTAACTAGCATTTAGGCGTTAATTTTGTAGGTATTTGGAGGTTTGAACTTGGTTTCTTTATCTGGGTTTTTTTGGGGGGTTTTTATGCTGAAGAAATCTGGGTTAATTTTTAAAAGTCCAGTGGCAACAGTGTCACCCACATGCCATCTAGGTTCATTCATTATGTCTATGGCCGGCTAATGCCACGTGGCACGTGCGCCATTGTGCTCCATACGCATTCTGTATTGCCATTATTATCAGTCTTAATCAGCTGTCAGGTAATACATCCAAACACCTCAGTTAGTTCAGTTAATGAACACCGTTAGTAATTTGATATTCCATTGTAATCATTGAGGTGCAAATACAGCATTCATCACAATTCATGAAAGCACGGCAGCCGCGCCAAGTAGGCCTAGTGGTTTACTTCATGCAAAATTTATTGGAAAAACGTATGCTACAAAGTTTATTTGTGTGAAAACTGTCAGCAACAGTGTTGTAAGGCATTCACTTGCCTATCTACCTGTGCACAAATGATTGGCGGGGGACGAGACGTCCCCTTTTATGTGAAATATTTTACGTGACATTTTACAAGCAAAGACTCATTTGTTCACTCCTGTGTTCATGACACTGTCACATGTTTTTAATAAGCTTACTTACTTACCTACTTACTTTATCAGTAAGTGTAAAAAAATGTTACTCAGCGAATTTCCAGATCTCTGTTTTCAAATTATCCAAATCACTCAATTTTGTAGACATCATCAATGAAATGCTGTTACAGCTGCTGATACTACGACAACCAGCGTTATCACCAGCATCAGTTTAGAGAATGCATGCGAACGTTACCAGAGCTGCGAAATGGAGCTGAACACAGCAAAGGATCATTGATTGGCGATGAGGAGTCAGGTGTGAAGTGCAAAGTCAGTATTTGTAGCATTCTGCAGTACAACAACATACACAGACTAGAGGCCTGCACGGGTATGGGGGAGACGGGGACTCCGCGGGCCCCGCGGTGACACCGCGGGGATGGGTACGGAGACTACGGGGGATCCGCGGTGTCGGATTCTGAACTTAACGGGGAAACCGCGGGGCCGGGGCATGCCGCGAGTCCGCGACGTCATAGCGCGTGAAGATAGCATCTCCGCGAGTTCGCGTATCACGTGATTCACGTCGTCTACCGGCACCGGCACCGGCACATTGGTCTGCACTGCGGCCTAATTGTGCACTGCATAATGACCAACTTGTATAGCCATTAGCCATGCAGTGGTGGACGCTGCGGGGCGGCCTTCTCCCTCGCAGTAATGCTGACTGCTGAGACTGACAGCGGTTACCAGTTGAAAGCCTGATACACTAGTATAGTTGAATCACTTGCGTGCAACGTCGTATAGTATAAACGGATAAATGGAAAAACAGAGTATACAAACATTGATCGACTCGAAGAGCGAGCGAGTTACTTTCGAGGCATATGAGGGAAAAAGTAACGTATGGAAAGCATTCGTTTTAGTGATCGTTGATGGAGACAAAGTGCCTTTTGTTAAATGCACTAAATGTAAGACGTTGCTAAAATGGAAGTCTAAAGACGGAACGAGCAGCTTGAGCCAGCATCAGCAGCATTGTTCCAGCAAAGGGCTGTCGCAGACCCAGAAGATCACTTATATGTTTTCTGCAGATCTATCAAATCTGTGCCGTCGACGTTGAAGTCCCAAATGGCGAATGATGTGGTACAAATGTGTGCGACCGATATAAGGCCATTCAGCACTGTGGATGGTTCTGGATTTAAGGCGGTAGCACAGAAGTTGATCTCCATTGGCGCACAGTATGGCAATGTGTCGATTGATAATGTACTACCTTGCTCGTCCACAATCTCACGACATTTGGAGTCTGTTGTAGCATGTCACAAGTCTGAGCTACGTGAGAAGTTGTCATCAGCTGTAAACGTTGGCGTTACGACTGACGGATGGACCCATACAATAACAAATGAACAGTACATAACTACAACGGTGCACTTTATTGACAAGGAGTGGAACATGCACGCGCACATACTGGCCACGCGACAGGCTGACGAAAAGCACACTGCTGAGTACATCAGAAACTTTGTTGCCGAGATATTGTCGGAGTTTGGTCTACAGAAAGAAGGAAACGTCTTCGTCACTGATAATGCCGCCAACATGAAGGCGGCATTCTGCCAAGAAACATGGATTGGCTGCGCTGGCCATAATCTAAATCTCGTCATGTCCCATGCCCTGCAGCCTTCTTCTGGGGATCATCCAGAGTACAGTTTACCCGAAGAAGTGGCCATGGTAATTGCCACATGCAAGGAACTGGTAACACTGACAAAACGCACGAATGTAAACCGAAAGCTTGATACAACACTGAAACAATGCGTTTCCACTCGATGGAACAGCACACTGACAACGATGAAGTCAGTTGACACAAGTAAATCACAGCTGCGAGCCGTGGCATCAGATCCACAACTACCTAAGAAGTTGCTACGTTTGTTGTGTGATCTCCATGACGACATACTGGAGGGTGTCATAGCTGTACTTACACCATTTGAAACCGCAACGAAAGTTCTGTCGGCAGATAAATCGCCAACTCTGCATCTTGTTCTGCCGACTCGGTTTAAACTGCGTCACCATCTGACGTCACAAGACCGTGACACCACCGCTGTCGCAGGACTTAAACACCGACTGTCACACCACCTGGAAAGATCCTTTGTAGTCTCACCCATTCACGCTGCTGCTACGCTTCTAGATCCCCGCTTGAAAGATAAGCAGGAACTCTTGTCAGATGAACTGAAGGACCAAGGCATCCAAGCTATCCGACAGATGATGAAGAATCATTCAGAAGCTCCTCCGACCGACGACCAGCCAGAAGAACCACCACGTAAAAGAGCTCACCTTGACGTGGCAGCAAGCACATCAGACAACTTCTTTGAAGACCTCTTCGCAGCGCCAGAGCCATCGTCTGTCACGACTGACGAACTGCAAACATATCTGAGCACGGCCGGCGAGGTGGTTGGAGATCTGATGCAATACTGGAAACACAAAGAGGTAGCTTTTTTTGCAATTATTGGTGGGCCTACATGTGACATATATATCGCAGTTCTCATTAACATAGCATATCCTCCATAACAGCAACTTTTGCATTTACAACTAGTACTGTCATACATGCATTTTACGTTTACATGTACATTATCGCATATTATAACATATTATTATGTTGTGCATTTTGCGATTCAGCTTTTATTTGCACGTACCGTATATACTCGCATATACGCCGTCCCGCGTATAAGTCGACCCCCATTCCTGCATCTGACAATCTAGCAAAAACTAGTGACCCGCGTATAAGCCGGTAGCGGCAGTCAGCGACGAACGAGTACCCTAGATCTGTGCATTGTCACCCCGCGCGGCCTGCGCAAACCCCGATTACGGCGCCGCACGCCGATGCACCCCGCACGCATGCGGACGTCCGGCGATGCGTCCACCTGCCGCAATGGTATGCAGACACAGCAGCGGCAGTTTGCATGTGGTCCTGCCGCGGCAGGTGCCTACTAATGGCCCATGCCGTGGTCCATGACGTGCTAACTCCGGCTGTTGTGCTATGACCCGCTTATAAGCCGACCCCCAAAGCTTTATCGTCAAAATTTGGCTGAAAATTGTCGGCTTATACGCGAGTATATACGGTAGTTATTTCTGGTGGTATTGGTAACACTCATCTTTCCCACTTAACTGTCAACCTTGGGTGACTGCACATTCCCAGTCGCCGTTTTGTGGGCATGGAACTGCCATCCGGTGCCCATTCAGACTGTGTCCTCACCAACCACTATCCGTCGAGAGCTGCAGACAGTCTTGTATGGACAGCTTCGGCAGTTGTTGAGTCGACCTTAGCACTCTGCATTGCTGTCTTAGTAGGATGTTAAAATCGTTTTTTCTTAAAAATCGATTATCGTTTGCTAAAAATCGATTTTTTCTCGATTATCGTTTCTGACGTCACAGTGACCGTTGGT
>Ga0209562_1000519_pt1 | contig 13174 bp, 5 predicted proteins | sample WorMetvacBELIZE2_FD_187399 | JGI IMG/M metagenome (GOLD analysis project Ga0209562, IMG submission 187399) | Marine gutless worms symbiont microbial communities from Max Planck institute for Marine Microbiology, Germany - Olavius vacuus BELIZE.2... | ecosystem: Host-associated > Annelida >...
CATTGTAATAGTTTGAGCTGACTTGCTGTACTGTCAACTGAATACAATACACATTTAACATTTATCAGTTTATGCTCATCATGAAAAGTGCTCATCTCATCTCATCTTTTATTCTTTAATTGATTGACTGATTGATTACGTGTCGCTAGGGCTATTCTTCTTGCATGCATTTCTCTGGCTGACATTGGCGTTGCTTTGTACCAAAAGTGGGGTATAGGCCTACCATCACTCCCTTTCCCTTTCCGCTACTGTCATTAGCGACCGCGCACACGGTCCGACACATGCTCGACACACACATGCTCCGACATAGTGATGGGCAAAATAGTTACATTTTAAAAGTACTTATAGTTCTAAGACCAACTCATCTTTGGCCTATGCAAACCTTTTTATGACGTGTCACTCTGTGGTATTTTGTAAACTCGTGGTATAGCGGTGTGTACTCTTCTAAATATATGCCTGTTTTACATTAATGCAAAAGTAATTCCCTGGCACTGGTTTTGCAGTGTAGCTCAATTTTGTTCGTGGAAGATTAACAGTGAAGGGAAATGACCACTGTTAACATTCACTGACGCTGAACACTGTACTATGAATCAATGTGACTATCTGTCCGTTTAATTTCTTTGCTAAACATTCAACTTTCATTCATTGACTCTCAGGTAATGTTTCGTTTTGTCAAACTGCACTGCCTTGTTGCGGCTCACTCATGTGAACTGCAAAATAACAGAAGACTGGACCTGGTTAGGGTTTAGTTAATTGATCTTCTTAAATCATCTTAAACGGGTTTAGGGTTAGGGTTAGGGTTAGGGTTATGGTTAGGGTTAGGGTTTAGTTAATTCATCTTCTTTAATGATCTTAAACGACATAATGTTAATTTATTCTTTAATGATTTTGAATATTATATTGTTATTTTTGCCTTATTTCACGAATGGGTAAATTAATTATACATAACATCATTAATTGTAATTTATAATTTCTTTTAAATAACTATAAATAGCCGAATTAAGAACCGATTATATAGTACTTTTAAATTGTAATTACTAGGTTAAGCATGGAATTTTTTCCATGTTAAAGTACAGGTCAACGTATGTGAACGTCCTCTAGGTCAATGGGTGGAGTTATACTGACTCAGCATACATAGTATGGAAACGTACACAGGCTGATGTTATTGCTGCGTCAACATTTTTTCTTGACAGCCAATCACAAGTGATTATAGTACAGGCCTCGACGAGTCCATATAAACCGCATGTGACGAATCATGTGTCATTTGTTCACTACGGAAAACAAACATGAAGCAGTTTAATCTAAGTGATGATAGAATTGTTATCGTTAAGAAAGCGCAAGGACAGTACTCGGTGATGGTGAAGCAGAAACACTCCGACGGGAAGTTTGTCGAGTTTACACCGAACAGGTAAGTGTCTACATTGCATTTTCTTTATTTTCACTTGTTTGAGCTCGATGACATTGTATCGCTTGTATCAGTAAGCGTTTCCAAATCTTGTTTGATGGAAATGTTAACGCTACGATATGCCACGACTCAAAAAGTCTCACAACCGACTGCTACGCACGACGAACAATTTCGTGTCTATAATTTAAGTGTTACAATTTATGCATTTTTTTCTTCAATTCTTTGAGCTCTGTAGATCGCTTCTGTCAGCAAGCATTACGATTTCTGTATTTTAGGTTGCTTGAATTACGCTACGACGCTCTAAGCATTGTCGTGTTTGTGTAGATGGGCTCAGTTTCGGCAGTGCATTGAGGTCATCGAAACGAATATGAAGGCTCTGCGTGTCGGTGAATCAGTCGGCTACAAGCAGCATATCGGTGGTGGGTACTATGTTTCGATGACGTCGGGCTTCTACTGTATCGACATCCGCAAGTTCTTCATACCCTATGGCGAGACCGATGTCAAACCCACGCGACGGGGTATCGCATTACGTCTGTGGGAATGGGAAGACATGAAGAAAATCATTGACACCATCAACAACACATATTCCACCCTCGGCACTGCATTACCGTGCTATCTGGGGGACGACCACCTGAACCAGCTGGGAGCTCTACAGTGTACCGAGTGCTATCCATTCAGCGCGGTGGTGTAGTGACTTACGTGAAGAGACGTGTACTTGTGTATGTGTTTGTATGTGCATATGACATTGCGAGTACTCCTTCATCGCGGATACATTACATTAAGAGACATTGTGCGCGAACTTGTGTGTGTGTGTGTGTGTGTGTGTGTGTGTGTGTAATAAAAGACATTTTTTCTGAAAACAAGGTGTTGTTTATTAACATCATCTACATACATACGCATGCACCAACGCATCATTAAGTCCAGTGTCACTGATGAAACTATGTGTAATTTTACACATATTTCACGAATCGGTAAATTAATTGTATAACATCGTTAATTGTAATTTATACTTTCTTTTAAAAACTATAAATAACCGAATAAAAACCGATTATACGTACTTTTAAATTGTAACTATTTTGCCCATCCAACGGCGACTTGATGTCTATAAAATGTAGTCAATGTGGTCAAACAGTCACGTGACATTACATGACACAACAAGCAACGGCGACTTGACGTCTGTCAAATGCAGTCAATGTGGTCAAACAGTCCAGAGACATTACATAACACAGCAAACAACGGCGACTTAACGTCTGTAAAATGTGATCAATGTAATCAAACAGTCCAGTGACATTACATAACACAGCAAGCAACGATGACTTGACGTCCGTGAAATGTGGTCAGTGTGGTTAAACAGTCACGTGACATTACATGACACAACAATCAACGGCGACTTGATGTCTGTAAAATGCGGTCAGTGTGGTCAAACAGTCACGTGACATTACATAACACAGCAAACAACGGCGACTTGACATCTGTCAAATGCAGTCAACGTGGTCAAACAGTCCAGTGACATTACATAACACAGCAAGCAACGGCGACTTGATGTCCGTGAAATGTAGTCAATGTGGTCAAACAGTCACGTGACATTACATGACACAACAAGCAACGGCGACTTGACGTCTGTAAAATGTGGTCAATGTGGTCAAACAGTCCAGTGACATTACATAACACAACAAGCAACGGCGACTTGACGTCTGTGAAATGTGGTCAGTGTGGTCAAACAGTCAAGTGACATTACATAACACAGCAAGCAACGGCGACTTGACGTCTGTCAAATGCAGTCAATGTGGTCAAACAGTCCAGAGACATTACATAACACAGCAAGCAACGATGACTTGACGTCCGTGAAATGTGGTCAGTGTGGTTAAACAGTCGCGTGACATTACATAACACAGCAAGCAACGGCGACTTGATGTCTGTAAAATGTGGTCAATGTGAACTTGATGATTATGACAGTGACTCACAGCCATCTAGTCGTTTTATTACAACCGCAACTAGCAGATGAATGGACGACGACAAACTACTTAGGCTACTACAGTGAAACCTCGTTACCTCGTCCCTCGTTATCTCGCCAAAACTCGCCTCTCGTCGTCACCACGACATGGATGCGTCCTACCCAATGTAAACTGAACTCTATAACTCACCATTAGCGACACCGACGACGTCGACTGCCTTAGTACAGCTGTTATCTCGCTCATCATTCCAGTCATTAACACCAACCAGGGCAATTGACACCCTGCTGCTGCTGCTGCTGCATGATGCGTCTGTCGTCTCCCATCTCCCACCCACCTGTCATCGGACCACACATGCACGCTGGAATTCTGAGGGAGGCGTTGGTTAATTGGGTCGGCCATAGACAGCCACGCTGTCAATGTCATTAACCACCGACGTTGTAGAACTGGATTATCTCACCAGATCGCTTTCGTTGTTGTATCAGTAAGTTGACAAGAAACTCATTAGGAGATGAGATAGCGAACGTGAACTTTCTTTACGACGTCATTGTACACGCACTAAAAATACAATAGACTTTTGCATAAATTCCGCCACAGATCGTTTTCTGCAACGTAGGTTTACCAAATTCAGTGAAATAACGCAATGTAATGGCCATTACGCCGTTCGAGGTCATTCAAGGTCATCGATTTTGGTACCAATCGAAAGCTCATATACGACTTCCTATTGGTGATTAATACCAACTTACCTCCTATCTTGCACCGTTTCCAAGTTATGGGTGATTATTGGTCAAACTTTCGCTAGCGAGAGCGGATTGTCTCATCTTATTGCTCTCGCTGGGGTTGACCCCTGCCAATATCGTCATAAATGATATATCGCTAAAAACTAGATTATGTAGCATAAATTATACTTCCGCTGTAGTAAGTACTGACGTATCTTCAACCACTTTTACGTAATCCGCCCCGAAAGCTACCGAATTCGGCGAAATTACACGGCGGTTAGGGCTATTACGTCGGTCTCAGATAGACCCCGGAGCCGCTGCCACCAAGCCGCCACCACCAGTCATATTCATACCGACTGGAGTCAGTCATATTTGCAGTGGCGGCGACGACTTTGGAAAATTACAATGAATGAGCTATTACAATTTAAAACAAAAATTCATTTCCTTAATAGTCATATGACAAAATAAAACCTGTTGTTGGTTTCACAGTTTCACTTTGTTTACTGGTACAACATTGTGTTGATGTTGCTGACGAGAATAGCATCATCTGGTGATGTTGAGTGCATAATTTTCATAACCGGGTAAATTTTAAAACGGGAAATAGTGTTCACTGAGTCCACAGTCGGCAGACAAACTGTCGTTTATACACAACAATTTTTCTTCGTGCTTAAGTATGGATGATATGAATAGGCTTACAACAAAACTATGCAATTCATATTTGGTTCTAACCAGAGCTATTTTAGTTACTAAAACGAAAACGAAAACTAGAATTATTCATCTTCGTTTTGGGAGTACAAAAATAAGAATTATTGACACTTAAAAACTAAAACGAAATAAAAAAATAAAAATTCTGGTAAGAAAAACGAACGAAAACGAGAACTATTTCCATGCAAAATTAAAAATATTGACGCCAATTTTTATTTTTTTTGTTGTCATTAATTCAGGCACTAGTGTTTGAAATCTACTATGTAAACATCTTGATGCCTGTTGCTGATTACCACCCATTGTGCAGCGGTGACGTCGGCCTGCACGGACCGCTTTCTTTGATGTCGTTATACGCTGTCACGGTCGCCTTCACGGAATTCGTTGCACTCGTGATCTCATTCAAAATGTAGCTATTAGCATTGTAATAGACATTGTACAGGACTACAAACTTGTAGACCTAAGATCTCTAACCACTCAACGATACACCCGTTGTCTTAGTTTAAACTAGCCAATTAGACATCAGACACCATGACAGAACAACTTCAGAAGACAGTCGGAACAGAAGGTATTTCGTTTACGTCATTTTCCTGTCTTTTGCAGTATCTGATAATGGTTAAAATTAAATCAACAAATTAATTAAATTTATCTATAATTCCTTAAATTTATGCGAATAACCGAAATTTTCGCGTCGCAAAGGAAAAATCGTGTCGAGGAAAACACAATGACTAGGGACCAGCGAATCGTTTTTTTTGCGTTCGAATCGAATCTCGAATCGAATCGGTCGTCCGATTTGATTTCGAATCGAATTTTCGAATCGAATCAGCCGTATCCGTATTACAGTTGTTATTAGCCGTAACACCGTCTAACGAATATTTAATCCATTCCATCGGTATTTATTTTGTATTTGTCACGAACGACAGTGATGCAGGCAACTGAGTACTTGTTATTCATTTCAATTCAGTCCTAAAAGGCGTCGAACTTGGATTTAGACATGTTCAGCATGTTCGGCCGGGTGATGAAACTGCAAATAACCTAGGGTTAGGGGACAGTTCTGAGACCATCGGTAAATTAATTGTATAACATCGTTAATTATAATTTATAATTTCTTTTAAAAAACTATAAATAACCGAATAAAAACCAATGGGTTAGAGTTAGGGTTAGGGTTAGGGTTAGGGTTATGGTTAGGGTTTAGTTAATTGATCTTCTTTAATCATCTTAAACGACATAATGTTAATTTATTCTTTAATGATTTTGAATGTTATATTGTTATTTTTTGCCTTATTTCACGAATCAGTAAATTAATTGTATAACATCGTTAATTGTAATTTATAATTTCTTTTAAAAACTATAAATAACCGAATAAAAAACCGATTATAAGTACTTTTAAAATGTAACTATTTTGCCCATCACTATGTCGGGAAGCATTGCTGACTGCTACTAACATTAGCGGTCGACAGTCGTTAATGACGGCAGCAGTTGCAAGGCTCTGACATAGGCTACTGCCCGCGACGTGTAAACACTATCGACCCTCTGCTAGTTAGATGGGTTTTGAGGATGTGCTATTCTGCCTGTCTACAGTCCTGGCTTTTCAATTAAAATCACTATCTGCAACAAATATGCAGCAAAGTCCGCGAGAATGTGACATGCGCTAGTTTACACAAAGCCACACATCTGTGGTAAATTCTTTTAGCAAACGACCAGCTCAGATAGCTATATACTTTGTAATGACTTATACACATGTACGCCACGACCGTTAAAAGCGACGACGGTCGTGCACACGCACACATATCATCAGACGTTCAGACTTAGACGATCACACTGCCATGGAAGAACAGACTGACATGGATCATACAGTCTTACCTGCCGTAGAAGAAGAACAGAAGACAGTCGGAACAGAAGGTATTTTTCGTTTACGTCATTTTCATGTCTTTTGCAGTATCTGATAATGGTTAAAATTAAATCAACAAATTAATTAAAATCTATCTATAATTTAAGTAGCGTAAATCCTTGAATAGATGCCAGGTCTCAAATACAGACTGTCATCCATGACGGATCTGACAAATGTGTGGTTTTCTCCTCAAAAATACATTTGACCAGTATAGGCTCACCGTAACCAGAATCATTATCTGTCTCAGGGGACGTTCCCCACCAATAACTTTTGCATGGATAGTTAGGCCAATGAATGCCCTACAACTTTACCGCTGACATTTTTCACACAAAGAAACTTTGTAGCAGACTTTCTTCAAGAGAAGTGCGAATTTAGAGGGAAAACCGCCGATTTCATATAGCATGGTATATGATATACCATGCTATATCATATAGCATGGTAATAGATTGTAAAATCGGTTTGCGTCTGTTTGTTAGTCTGTTAGTATAGACCTATTGTCCGTCTGCGAGCGCTCTCACGGTCGCATTTCTTGATCGATTTTCACCAAGTTGCAAAAAAACTGCACAATTCTGTTAATTTACAAAATATGAAAAATCTGAAATATAGGTTTTGCACGTAATTTAATTCTGAATAACATCTGTGAGTTTTATTACGATGACGGCACTGTGACGTCATTTGTCAACGATAAATATAACGACACTACCGCTGAAAGCATCCCGTACGGTCTGACTTGTCAAGTGTTAAACGTCACTGCGAGTTACGAGTACCAGAACAAGTAGCTCAGCTATCGCAGAGAGACCGCGCTGCAGGGTGGGTTAGTAATGGCTAAAAGTGGAAGACTGGAACTGAGAGACAATATTTACAGACAATATAGGTCTATATTGAACCACTGCGACGTATATGGCCAGCAAAGAAATCGAAATCGGCGAAAAAAACGCAAAATAAGGGTTGTTACGCCGTTTAAGGTCATTTAAGGTCATCCAAGGTCATCGAGGTCGGTACCAATCGAAAGCCCGTATGCGACTTCCTATTAGTGATTAATAGTAACTATCATCCTATCTCATACCGTTTCGGAGATATCGCAGCTTACTGTTCAAATTTTAGACACTTTGCGTTTTTGAGCCATTCTTTGAGGGCTTAGGGACAACGTACGATGTCCATCTTGGGCTCATTGGAAAGCACGTAGTAGACTTCCTATTAGTGATAATTGAACTTTTTTTTCGCTAGGTGTTACGGCTGAGGCGCTACGAGCGATTTCGCTCCAACGCGGTCACGTTAACCCAAAATTTCAGGTAGAAGGGGACGTCCCCCACCAATAACTTTTGCATGGATAGTTAGGCCAATGAATGCCCTACAACTTTACCGCTGACATTTTTCACACAAAAAAACTTTGTAGCAGACTTTCTTCAAGAGAAGTGCGAATTTAGAGGGAAAACCGCCGATTTCCGTTTCTGAGCCCCCCGTCTTTTTGCCCAAAGAAAATAAATAACAGAACCCTGTCCCCTTACGGGATGCTTTCAGCGGTAGCGTCGTTATATTTATCGTTAACAATTGACGTCACAGTGACGTCATCGTAATAAAACTCACAGATGTTATTCCGAATTAAATTACGTACAGAACCTATATTTTCGTATTTTTTTATCCTTTTGAAAATTAACAGAATTAACATTTCTGCTGCAGTAAGTACTGGCGTATATTCAACCACTTTTACGTAATCCGCTCCAAAAGCTAACGAATTCGGCGAAATTAAGATCCTGATATGGTATTACGCAGGTCAAGGTCATCCAAGGTCATCAAGTTTGATACCAATCGAAAGCTCATATGCGATTTTCCTATTAGCAATTAATACAAACTTAGCTCCTATCTTGCATCGTTTCCGAGATATAGCGTTGTATAGGTCCAAAATGGCTATATTTAGCTACCCCTCTTGTATTTAACTCCCCCAACAGGGGGGGGGGTTTCCCTGGAACGATCTCCGAAAATTTTTTACCGAAAGGTCATGGATAGTCAATATACCAAATGGTATAGAAACATTACCGAAAATTTCAATCACCTGAGTAGGGCGCACAAACGTTTACAGACAGACGACAGACGGACGGTTGATGACATATAGCGAATACGAACTTGAGTTCATGTTCGCTAATAAAATCGGTTTGCATCTGTCTGTCAGTGTAGACCTAACTGTTCATCCGCGAGCACTCTCACGGTCGCATTTCTTGATCAATTTTCACCAAAATCGACACATACGTAAAAACCCAGGAAGAACGAGTTCGTTAGGGTCAATATCGCACCACCCCTTTCCCTATTTTGTCTCACAACACCCACTTTTAGGCCAAAAGGCGCTGAAAACCCACACAAACTATTAAGTAATACTACGAGGGTCGTTCCATAAATAAGTTACAAAACGGCATAATTCTGTTAATTTTTAAAATATAAAAAATCCGAAATATAGGTTTCGTACGTAATTTAATTCTGAATAACAGCTGTGAGTTTTATTACAATGACGTCACTGTGACGTCATTTGTCAACGATAAATATGGCGACGCTACCGCTGAAAGCATCCCGTAAGGAACAGCGTTCTGTTATTCATTTTCTCTGGGCAAGAAGACGTTGCCCAAAAACCATTCACTCTGAGATGCGTCCAGTATATGGTGACAAGTGTTTTACAAGACCAGCAATACATGTTTGGTGTAATAAGTTGGCTTGTGGACGAGAAAGTGTTGTTGATGAAAAAAGACCTGGCCGATGTGTTGCTTCAACGACTGATCCAGCGATCGCAGCAGTCGCGTCTCTCATACGGTCTGACCGGCGTGTATCAATAAGTGTTTAAATAAATTTGGACAATATGTTGAAAAATTAAAAGGTTGATGTTTGACATTTAAACAGGTTTCATTGCTGAACGCATTCATTTTTCTGGTACTCGTAACTCGCGATGACGTTTAACACTTGGCAAGTGGTAATAGACTGGGTAAAATACTGCACTAACTGACTGCGTTCTATGTACACGTGACGTCATAATAATGACGTTATATTCATGAAAATTTCAATATATATGCCCAATTAAATTGTGTACAAAATCTATATTTCGGAATTTTTATATTTTGAAAATTAACAGAATTATGCCGTTTTGTAACTTATTTATGGAACGACCCTCGTATATAACTGCCTTAAATGTATGCGAATCGCCGAAATTTTAGCGTTCTCATGCATTTCATGAGCAGTCACTGCGTAGCAGTATTTGTTGATGTGAAAGTCTATTCTTTGCTTAGTCTAATGATATATGCTGGTATTTATATTCAATGTTTTGTGGTATGACCACTGATGGAAAACATATATTTTTTGAATATTAAATGAAAAAATTAAAGTTAATTTTTTAATGTAAAGTAAAAATCTGTTACTGGTGGAAACAAAATATTTTGTATATTGTAGACAATCCGATTATAATCCAAATACCAGTTGCGATCGTCCGGCCATATGTTCACCAGCAACATGATGATGATGAAAGTGATGACTCGAGCGACGACAACGACAACAACGACGACAGTGCCGATGCCGATATATCGATGAGTGACAATGATGTCAACAACAACGACGATGATGACAACGACAACGACGACGACGATGGCAACGAGAATGGGAACAATTATGAACAATTAATTCAGCAGATTGTTGTCGTTTTGACGAACATAAAAGATATGATTGAACAGCTGATCAATAATTTAACATAGTAATATATTGCGGTATGTTAAATTATTGATCAGCTGTCCAGTGCTGCTAGCTGGTTCGCGACAGGTTCCGTTTTTTCCTCTGAAATCGCACTTCTCTTGAAGAAAGTCTGCTACAAAGTTTATTTGTGTGATCTGTGCTTCTTTGGAAACATCAGACATATTTATGTTACATAAAGCCTATAATTCGACTCTCTAAGTACAGGTCAGATCACATGCATTGCTCAGGTCAGGTCAATGGGGTTCATTCACGCGACACATGAACAAGTCTTCGGACTTGCTAGCATGATGGACTTTGGGCATCCGACACGACACACACGCTCACACAAGTCTGAGAGTAGTCCCCGGAGTCAGTCACGTGAAGAAATGTGATTGACTGGTGAAAAAATATGACTGACTGGCGACTTGAAGTCGACTTGAAAAAGCTAAATGACTGACTGACGACTTGTCACAATATGACTGGCGGCGGCGGCGGCGGCGTTATGACGACTTCAGCCAGCATAGGGGTAATTTACAGCACTCTCCAGACCCCTGGATTTGAGTGGATGGGATTATGGGAAGGAGAAATGAGAAGGAAGGAGAAAGAAGACGAGGGGGGTAAAGAGAATGCAGGGAGGGGAAAGGAAAGGGAAGGGGAAAAAGGAAGAGAAAAGAACGAGAAAAGGAAAGGGAAAGGGAGTGATGGTAGGCCTATACCTCACTTTTGGTACAAAGCAACGCCAATGTCAGCCAGAGAAATGCATGCAAGAAGAATAGCCCTAGCGACACGTAATCAATCAATCAATCAATTAAAGAATAAAAGATGAGATGAGATGAGCACTTTTCATGATGAGCATAAACTGATAAATGTTAAATGTGTATTGTATTCAGTTGACAGTACAGCAAGTCAGCTCAAACTATTACAATGGCTCTACATTTATGAATGATGTTACATCTTACAGTTAGAACTTGAACTATTATGAGTAGGCTTACAACAACAAAAAAACTATGCAACTCGTTATGACCAATAATGTCGTATTTGACTAATGACAATTTTTATGTATATGCTAAAAGCATATTGGTTTGGTTCTAATAGGCTACTCCATGACGAGCGTCACTTGTCAGAACCAGAGCTATTTTAGTTCTGTGAATAATTTTAGTTTTAGTTTTTATATTATTCTTGGAAGTAATAATTCTAGTTTTTATTTAGTTTTCAGATGAAAATTCTAGTTTTTAATATTATATCGTTTTTTCTGGATCTGCATAATTTTAGTTTTATACATTACATATTACACGTTGTATTATGAGCTTAAAACTGACAATTCTGCATGCGGTCCAGTCTTCTGTTATTTTGCAGTTCACATGAGTGAGCCGCAACAAGACAGTGCAGTTTGACAAACGAAACATTACCTGAGAGTCAATGAATGAAAGTTGAATGTTTAGCAAAGAAATTAAACGGACATATAGTCACATTGATTCAGAGTACAGTGTTCAGCGTCAGTGAATGAATTAATTTACCGATTCGTGAAATAAGGCAAAAAATAACAATATAACATTCAAAATCATTAAAGAATAAATTAACATTATGTCGTTTAAGATCATTAAAGAAGATCAATTAACTAAACCCTAACCCTAATCCTAGGCCAAAGATGAGTTGGTCTTAGAACTATAAGTACTTTTAAAATGTAACTATTTTGCCCATCACTATGTCGGAGCATGTGTGTGTCGAGCATGTGTCGGACCGTGTGCGCGGTCGCTATAATGACAGTAGCAGTCAGCGACGCTTCCCGACATAGTGATGGGCAAAATAGTTACATTTTAAAAGTACTTATAATCGGTTTTTATTCGGTTATTTATAGTTTTTAAAAGAAATTATAAATTACAATTAACGATGTTATACATCAATTAACTAAACCCTAACCATAACCCTAACCCTAACCCTAACCCTAACCCTAGGTCAAAGATGAGTTGGTCTTAGAACTGTCCCCTAACCCTGGGTTAAAGGTCATTTCGTCTCAGAACTGTCCCCTACCCCTAGGGTCAAAGGTCATTTCGTCTTAGCGATGTCCTAAAACCACTACTCATGAAACCGTGAAACGCATCAAATTCTTCAGTTGTTGTTGTTGGCTTATTGCTAATAGTGCTAAATGGTACACTAAATGCTAACTTGCTCATCTTGCTGTGTTACTGTTACCTTTCACATTTTATAACATAAAAAATAAATATTAAGTAAACTAGTCTATTCTACTGGAAGCGCCCACTCTATTTATTTAACGAATTTTTGTACGAATTTTTACGAATTTTTTTAATTTCGGAAAATTCGTTAAAATTCGCGAATTTTTTTTGCTGAGGTAACGAATTCTCGATCTATGGTCATGGATGGCCAAGGTACCATATATGGCGTAGAAATATTGCCGAAAATTTCAATCGCCTGAGTAGGGTGCACCAACGTTACAGACGACAGACAGACAGACAGACAGACAGACGGACGGACGGCCGATGACAAATAGCGAACATAAACTTGAGTTCACGTTTGCTAAAACTGTTTACCGGTAATCAGGTTTATAATCCACTACATGCATATTCTGCAATCTGCATCAGCTTCTTCCACGTCAGTCTACAGCAAGCCAGAATTAGAACCTCAGACCATGGGCCTAAACATGATAAAGAACTACCAGAAAAAAACAAGTAGCTCAGCTATCGCAGAGAGACCGCGCTGCGGGGTGGGTTAGTAATGGCCAAAAGTGGAAGACTGGAACTGAGAGACAACATTTACAAACAATATAGGTCCATATTCAACC
>Ga0209562_1000520_pt1 | contig 13168 bp, 7 predicted proteins | sample WorMetvacBELIZE2_FD_187399 | JGI IMG/M metagenome (GOLD analysis project Ga0209562, IMG submission 187399) | Marine gutless worms symbiont microbial communities from Max Planck institute for Marine Microbiology, Germany - Olavius vacuus BELIZE.2... | ecosystem: Host-associated > Annelida >...
TTACAGAAGAGATCCACACTACGCCAGAACTACGTTATCGATACCAAAGAATATTAATTCACCAGTTCAATAATTTCTACATTGGTAAAATATGAATTTACTCAGCTACGTTTAGCCCTACTGAAATTATTGTGCAAATCTGATCATCTTCCTGGAAGATATGGAAGAAAACAAAAGTGGGCATTATTATTGAAACAATGTGTATATACAAAGCCGCTTCAATACAGTGGTATCCGCTTGAGTTAAAAAATTGCACAAAACAGTAGGCTACATCCGAACTCCCCAAACACGACACTAGTATTATGCACAACTGTATACACTGTGAACCAAAAAAGAAACCTTTTTTAGTAACATCTTATGTAAAACTCGACCAATTCTGATAAAATTTGGCACACGGTGTCCTCAGTAAACTTGCCAAAATCACGGACCCAGCACTGCAGAATGGCCAAAAGTGTAACTGAACTTCTTCTACCACCAGACAGCCCCACTGTTCTAGTATTCTAGAACTCACTATGAAGCAGAACTAAGCTCAACACTACATTATGTGACACAGTAGCAAAATATCAAACAACAACACTGCAAAGGAAACAATCAGCCTACATTGTGAACTGTACCTCAGTGTCAAGTGATAATGTGAGTCCAGTGGCGTCGCCAGGATTTGTTGCGATAAGGGGCAAAGCTGGAAATTAGGTCATGGAGCACTCAGGGTGGACTTCAGGGCCGGCTGTAGCAGCAGCAGCTCGATGACTATTAGTACTGTAATTAATGGCATGGTGTACTGATCGAAAGAGCTGTGAGTTGTTGACATCTGCACAAGCTACACTGGCAGACTACACTATACACGGATAGTTGGCTGTCAGATTTACTGTAAAGTGAACTAAAGTGAACGGTGGGGTGGACCTGAAGGGATTGAAGCCTAATTCTTAGGACCTATCTTCCTTCAGTGCTTTGACACGGTTGGTTGGGTCACTGACCTGTAAAACTGTCCCCGATATGACCTATAATGTGTTTGGTGGGACGTTAAACCTTGCTCAATCAATGTTGGAAGTCAAGGGGGCATGTACCCAGTGCCCCATAGCTGGCGTCGCCACTGAGCGTGACTGTAAAACGCTGGAGCCAATAAATCGGAATAATCATCGAGAAAAACAATCAATCAATCAATCAATTCCGATTCTGATCACTGTAAAGTTGTTGAACTGCTTAGCAGTTTTAGGCATAGGTTGAAAGCTGAACCATTTAACATTGCTTACCAGAAGCATAACACATAACTGTCGCCACAACGCACCTCCAATTTGCACACAAATTACTGCGCTATATAAATTTGTTTTGATTGACTGACGGATCAATCTCTTGCATAATCTAGATCAACCGAAGCAAGGTGATCAGCAGGACCCGCTCCACTTATCCTTTTCTTGATGTGACAGAATCATGCAAAATCGCCAAGTTATCTGTAAAGGAGAACGGCTCCAACCACAAATTTTGCTGGTTTAGCATTTAATCCAAGTATTTGCATGAATCTTATGTAAATATTTTGCATTAAACTTTCAACTCGTGAAAAACGGATGTGGTGTCTATGGGATGGCAAACCAGACAAGTCGGAGCACTCACAGTAAAATGACCCGATATGCAGACGGTTTGTACTACTTCAACCTTTTTTGGAATGCAACAAGTGTGGAACGCAATTGCAGTGCATCACCAATACCACAACAACCGACACAAAATGAATGTCATAAGTAACCCAATGCACAAGCTACAAGAGTTGCTATTCATCTGATGTTTACATCTATCGTTACCAAGGCAACTGCTGCCGAAGCAGCAATGCCTTTATCTTCGTTCGCCGAACGCCAGCTTCATAATGCGAATCATGGGTGCTTCAAATGCGACAGATACGGCGAACGCAAGTGCGTACGTAAGAATGAGGTGAGCGCAGAACAGCCACGTCTGTCGAAACAAAACAGATAAGCAAATTAATAAATCAATAAAAAAATAAATCAGTCACTAAATCGTCATAATCATCAAATTACAACGTATGCATGCTACAAATTAGGTATGCTTAAGATGATACACAGAGCACATATTTAACAGTTAAGTTTACATAAATTATCCACTACGTTCACTTTGCAACGACATATACATTAATCACTAATTTTGACTAAATTATTTAGAAACGAGTTTTATATTGTATGTGCAATTTTACACAGTAATAAAGTATTTTAGGTGAATACAAGTGGGCCCTTGTGCTTCCTCCCAGGACATGCCAATATCCTTTAATTCTTGCATTATGCTATCAACCTGGTTCTTTTCCAGTCTTCCCAGCCTTCACTTTGTACTGTTCGCCTCCCAATGCATAAAAGTATCGGCAGTTTACCATTATCCGTCACCAAGATGTGCGGTGCCCAAACCACCTCAGTCTTCTTTCCCTGATAACAAATTCCAGCTTCTGCAGCGCCGCACGTATTAAATGTATTACAATATTTACAACCAGAGGTACGAGCTTACCACAGTGATACCATTGACGTAGACCAGCGATGTGAGATTCATATAATACCAGATCATCAGCATCGGGTGAAGAAGGTACGCCATGTATGTCAGTCGACTCAGCGGAACAAACGCCGACCACGACAGCAACGAGTTGACAAAACCTAAACAGCAAAATACTCACCTGAACAGGTGTGACAATTACCTGTACCTGTTGCACCTGTATTGGGTTATTTGAATCACCTTTGGCAGCTAATGACGTCTAGTTATATTGAGTGACTTTATGTTTCATTAAAAGTTACGTTTTAAACTATAGTTTTAGCATGAACTTTTGACTGCAAACTTAATTAACGCAAGAAGTAAAGTCATGCTAAATTTCGGTTTTACAAGCAGTTTAAAAACTGAGTATAAAACCAAACTAGGACCAAACTTCAATCTACGACCAAGGTTAATCTGAACAATCCAGTTTAAATTGAACAGAAGTTAACATTCTGTTCATATATATCAGCATCAGCATGTATATAATTCTTATGAATATTACTGTACATAATAGTCTGCAATGAGCTGCTGTCATTCTTTTCCACGAGTCGTCCACGCAGTATCAAAAGAACGCGTGGTCAAGAGGTGTATCGTGACAAACAGATGGGTCCGGAAGAGGACTGACGTTCTGGTTTTGCATTTGGTGATTACGTAAAATTCCAAATGCGATGCAACCGTGACACAAATGTGTACTTTTCCATATTGCATGTCTTTTGTAATCGAAAGTAGATAAAGTTGTTTCTGTTTTAAACCAAAGTTAAAGACTAGAGTTTTAGCATAACTGTCCGTCTGAATGCACTGCATAAGTTCTTTTTAAGACTGATGAATGAGGACGGCAGCGTTAGAGAAACGGCATATACTGGCCAGAACTAGGCTAGTTTAAAGGCACATGTGTCTGACTGTGGATGCAGCACATAGTAACATTATTTTTTTGTTTTTGTGCGCAGTGCACCACGTATGAATCTTCTTAACTCACTTGGTTACTTTAGTTAAAAGAGTATATATATATACGTTAGTTAATATCTAGGACTCTCACCCGCATTGCCAGTGACACAGGCAAAGATAACCCAAGCCACGCCGACTGCCCAGGCCGTCCGATGTACAGCAGCATAGAGACTTCCCACTTCATCAGAGAGATGGACGTAGCCGTTGACGGTGTCATAGAGACCATAGACAACACTGAGATTGCATGCCGCGGCCATCAACCAGAAGAGTGCCACCAGCGCCTGCAGAAGCACAACGTTTGTTTCTTGGATTTTGCTTAAAGCAATAAGTTCTTTTCGAACACCTTAAGAAATAAAGTTTTGCTGACGTTTTCCATCTTCGTCTGTTGAGATAACAACTACAGATTAGAAAAAACGCAACACTGTCTTGTTAATAGTTCACACCTTAGATGAACACAGGAATCAATTCCAACCTTTCTCTGTGACTCGAAATCATCTCTATCCAGACACTCATGTCTAAGAGGATAATTTTTGTAAAGCGTCCCAGTAACAGACCTTATTGGTTTGTGCCACAATAAACGGTTCGTTTCTAACTAACAAACTGAAACGGCTGCAAGTCCTCATTGTACTACCACCGTTGCTAGCACGACAGAGTGGTGTAATGATTAGGACACGGACTTTCAATCCACAGGATGTGGGCTCCACTTCCAACCACTACACTTGGCGGAGGCAGAAAAAAAACATTGTGCTGGATGCCCTGTATGTCAAGGATAACTGATGGCAGAAACAGGATCTTAATATGACCTTTTGTCCTTGAGATTCTAGAGAGGACAGGCATACGAACAGATGAAGCACAGTCTGTAATACAGACTCGTAACTAAATGGCAGCAGAATGAGTTTTTGTAAGTAAGTAAGTTTATTAATATTGTAGCATGCAACAATGCTAGATTTCAATAATTATGAGATAAACTAAACATGAAACATACAATCAGTTTGGACTCAGACAAACATAAAATATTGAATATAAAATACAACATACAAACACAAATACAACTATGCAGTGAACAAAAGCAAATCAACTGACTGAAATAGTCAATGAATTCTGTGACTAAAGAACGCAGTAACAGCAACATCAATTACCACAACATAAAGTACGCAATATTGGTTACCGAAACTAGATGAATTATTGTGAGAGAGATAATTCATAACTTTGGTCTTTTAACTTTTAAATTTGAGCGGCATGTATCACATGGCTGATTTGAATGTTGACGTAAAAGTGATGCACCGACCGGATGAATCTTCAGTCTGCCGTTGATGCGGTACAGAACGAAGCCAAGCAGCACTCCAACAAAGTACGGACCGGCCCGACACCACGGCGGAAAGTATATGTCATTCATCCACTCCGTCTGTCTCTCTGTTTGTCTGAACAATAAGCCATTCACAGTTTCACTGAACAGACTCATTTACGAACTCTAAGATAATAAATAAATAAATGAATAAATAATCAATCAATCAATCAATCAAACAATCAATCACAAAATAAACTAATAAAATTGATGTCAGTTAAATCAGGTATGTAGCCAGGATTTTACATTGGGGGCCACAGAAGGTGTGAGGGTGCACTTTTTTCTCAAAAAAGTTGACAACCTTTTCTTTTAAGTCGTCGCCCTCAAAACTTGCAGCGGGGTCCATATTTTTCACTGAATAAAGCAGGTCCTGTGTCCCAACTCCCAACAAATCCACTGGGAGGGGCCAAACTCACAACAAAGCCAGTTTTCCCCCAATTTCCTGCGAAAAAATCAACTCGTTCGGCGATTGGGGGCATGGCTCCCCCTGGCTATGCCCCTGAGTTAAGTGCAGTTACTCTGCATCATGCCCAATTAGAGCTGGGATGAGCAACCACAGTATTTAACTAGCCACCCAGATCAACTCGACTGACCACCATACAGTGCTGTCTCGCTGCGATAGCTGAGTTGATTGTTGTATAAAAAACACAATCGACGCAGATTATGAGCTGTAGAAGGAGACAAATTCAACGTGTTTCTAGTGTGCCCTATCACAATGGCTGGTCTCTCTAGCAGTTGGTCTGGCACTCCTTTTATTGTATCCCGACTTTGAGACGCACAAGTGTAACAGAACGTGCATCAGACTCAGCGTCGTCACTAGGGTTGGTGTCACCCGGGGCGGCAACTGACGGTGTCACCCCTATTTTTTCCCTGAAAAAAACTGACACACCCCTATCACCCCTATTTTTTCCTAAAAAAGCTGACATCTTTTTGCTCATGACTGTCACTTTTTTGATTTCACTCGGGTGTCACCCCCTCCCCCCGGAGGGTGTCACTCCAGACTTTTTTTACCTGTCCGACCTTGTTTGTTCACTGTTCTTTGTAAATTCAGCTACAAAAATTTTTTTTGTATTTGGGCGTTACCCCCTGGAGGTGTCACCCGGGGCGGTCGGCCCCCTCCAACCTGGTGAAGCCAATGATCAGACTATCAACTTTCTGATAACCTGCTGACACAATTTTTGGTGCAAAGCTCCCCAGAGTAAGAAATTAACAAGAGTTGAGGTCCGAACTATTCTGTGGGAAATTTTTAGCTTCCACGAACTCCGGTACGTGAATACACAGGTGCAAACGTGAATGGTAAATTGCTATATTTGTGCAGTATCATTTCACTGCACTTGTGCAAAGAATATCTAACTATGGTGAAATTCAAAACACAGTCTTACTCCTGATAAAGTACTGAACCTGTTGATATATGGAACACTCTGCTTTGACGAAATCCGCCAGGTTGCAGAACAGGAAAGTGTCGTGACACAGGAAAGGTAAATTGTTGTGGCTTTCAGTGTATACGTTTCACTACACTAGTGTAAAAAATATTTAATCGTGACAAAATTCGGAACACTATTAGACTCCTAATAAAGTGTCATCATATATGCGAGTTACAAACTTACACAAATGGTCCGTTTTTTTACAGCTCACCCCCTCCCCCAGTGCTTTGCAACAGGCATTTAAATACCATTAACATAACCACATGTTCCAGCCTCATGGATATAAAAATCTACTAAACCACTTATCAACAGGTTTAGACCCATATCTTGTAATCCTACAGAGACGGGAGATTGTTAAATAGCTATCTGTGAATGTGGCCAACGGCAAACAAGGAACCACACAGCTGGCATTATCAAGGTGAAAGAAAATGCTCGAGACCACAGCATTATGGCACTGGTGAACCGAAATAAATCAGTCAGAATTTATTCATGTAGAATATTTGCCGCAGTGAGAGAACACGCTCTGTACATACGAAAAGTTAGGTCTGTTGATCGAATCGGCGATACCCGCCGGGTAGTTGTTGACCGATGTGATGATACCAACGGTCACACAGCTGGCAATGATGGGCAGTGTTGCACAGATGGCACCAATCACAGCTTGTCTACAACACAGCCATCACAGATGTGGTTCAACTGCCTATTTCAAGGTCTTCCTCTTCGTCCAATTCTGCTCACAGACCTATATAATAATACACCTCGATGCCGCACCTCCCATTCATGTCGTATCAAATCACGTAATCACCGATAAGCTTACCTCTCGAAATGGGAGCAATTTAGGCTGTTGTATTATTGTATAGGTCTGTAGACATGAACATCGTAAAAACTTAGCGACGAAACAAACAAGCTCATTTTAATTGGGAAACGTTCATATGTTTAACATTAGCAAGTTGAAGTTGAGCAAGGTTTAACGTCCCACTAAACACATTACAGGTCATATCGGCAACGAGTTTTTACGGGTCAAATAATCCAACCAACAGTGTCAAAGCACTGAAGGAAGATAGGATCTAGGCTTCAATCCCATCAGGTGCACCTCACCGTACTCACAATAATACAACAAATATCCAGTATGAAACAAAAACACACAAAATACTCAGAGATAACACAAATAAATCTACGCACAGCGAAATGGACCCAGTGTGACAAAAACCCAATCCAGAGAACTGTAAGAACTGCTCGTCTAAGCGTGCTTATGTGCTCATCAAAACTTTCTAGAACTACTTCACATGCAAATTACTACCGGACTATCTCAGCAGTCAAGTGGCACTTTACATGCATAACATTAGTGGCGGCCATTTTTAGTGGCAAGTTGTTAGAAGGCAGAGTTGTCATCCGCCAGTGCTGCCCCCGAGATTCTGCTAATTATACATGCAAATAGAGTCAGTAATTAAACAATTAAGTAAATTTGTCATTGTGTGGCAGTCCTTACAGAACAAACTGTCGTGGAAGCACTATGATTATAATAATACCAAAGTGTTAATTTCTTAGGCACCGTTACGTGGAATCCAATTCAAGGGAGCCCGCGCTCGATATGAATGGAAAAGCAAAAGAAATAGTCCAAAATTCTGAAGAGTGTCAGATGACCAGATTGTTGCCGGTAGTCTGCTCCATGATGCTGGCCAGGCGACTGCAAACACACGATCACCAAATTGGTCTTTGAACATGGAACCTGGAGATCACCGTGTGCTGATGCTGCATGGTAGCGTTTTGTAAGCTCTGCAAAACAGCATGGTCTACAAGAACCAAAGACACTATCCAATGTCTGGATCTCTACTGGATCTGCCTTGGTGCTCTTGTTAATCGAATATGAAATAGATGCCGCGTTAACGATAATTACAATAAAGCAAACAGCCAGTAATGCTTACTTGTACAAGAGAACAATGAAGGCGAGTGAGAAGAGATGGAGCTGCATGTCATTAGCCAAGTACCATGACCAGCCAAAACACTGTCAACAGACACTGACCAATCACAGTTCACAAACGTTTTACATCCCACATAACGTTTTGTGGCGATCTATTGCATTCCCATCAGGACAGACAAAGCCACAGGCTTCAGGCTACAAAGTAAGTAAGTAAGTAAGTAAGTAAATTTGTAGATCGCATCATCCAGAAAGCTCTAATGCACTATGTACACAAGTAAGCTGAAAATAAAAACGTCTTCAGTGAACGTCTGAAGGAGTCTCTGCTGACGGCTGGGTCTCTCACACTGTCTGGTAACCAGTTCCATATCGCAGGACCAGCCACAGAAAAGGCCCGCCTACCGTAACTGCTGAGACGATAGCTAGGCACGACGAGAAGACCTGAATACCCAACATGAGTAGCTTGGAAGCAGATGACGGTTTGATGTCAATGATTTGGTGTAAACATGGCTTTCAGCAACTAAGATCAAATTTTGATGGAAAATTTGTACGCTTTAAAGGTTATGGAGCATAAAAACTTAGTACGGAAATTCTGAATAAAGGTTGGGGAATGCAGAGACTGAGCAAACTTTTTTAAAAAGGCTGCAAAAACCTAGCATGATAACAAGATGAAGCGGCAGAATTGAAAGCATACAGAATTTTTCTAGTTTTTCTATTCTGTAATATTCATACACAAACTGGATATCATAAAAAAGGAATAAAAAAGTAATAAATCCTCAGATTGCAAATTTTATCAGCTGCAGTATTACCAAATATTATTAAAACCGGTCAACAATTGACTGAATAATCAAGAAAATAAAAAGGGTGAACTTTTTTTGAGACATGGTGTATATGCCCAGTACCAATATGACACTCTCGTTTTCACATTTTACAATTATAACTGTTAACAGGCTCCCTGAATATGCCCATTTGTTTTACTCAATTGTATGTGAGGCCTTCTAATTACACTGTATAATTAATTAAGACACAAAAATGTACGAATAGCACCACACAGCAACGATGTATACAGTGGCATAATAACACTGCCAACCTGTTGGCTTGGATAGACAATGTTGTTGACATAGAGCAGGTTGGCCCACCAGTGATGCTTGCAGGTATCGTATAAGGTACCTGTTGGGTCAATATATGGCCAGAACGGCCCGTCGCCAAAGTAGACAAACAGTGATGCCAGAACTCCGATTAGAATCATGTAGACTGGCGTCAGGCTGCAATACACAGATGAAATATGGATCTTAGCTGGGATGATGCATTCCAAAGGCTAATTATTATTATTAATTATTATCTTTATTCGTACCAAAGGTACAATAGTACGCTAATAACGTACAAACAGGCAAACACAAAACACAAAAACAAAAAGTGCAGTGATTGATAAAGCGCATGTGCATTAATAAAGAAAGAAAGAAAAAAAATTGTGCATACTAGTGAAAGAGTTTAGGAGTTTAGGCCTAACAGAGCACAGCGGTCAAGAGGTTGTCAATTTCCTCAACAATTAAAAAAGACATGTTATTGTTACTACTGTTACTAAATTCCCAAAAGTGTTCACGTAAACACAGCAGTTCCATTGCAAAGTGTGCAGACCAAATTTCATCACTAGTAACAGTTGACAAATAACGAGCCACAAAATCAGCATTACACGGCAATAATCGACCAGAAGCAAGTTGATCAAGCGACCAGGCATAACAACGGGTGAGAAACATAACATTTCTATCAACAACAGAATGACAACGAGCCACGATACCATAATTGACCACGGACTTAACCAAATTACAATCACTGCAGAGACAAGCCGCAATAAAGCTTGCAGATCTTTTACATATCTCATCGTAGATTGGCAAACTATTTGATAACAGTGGTAAAAGGTGATTATGTGTAGCTCAGGGGAGGTCCAAGACCTCAAGCCCTTTCTCCATGCAACATAATGTAGTTAGATACTTAGAATAAGTATCTGTGCTGGAGCTGATCCGGTCTCTAAACGGTCAGCCTGATATAATACTTCTCAGCCGAATTATTTTTGTAATTTTGGCAGGTGACTTAGCAAAATCATGGCTACACCTACGACAATCTTTCAAACAGCTTTGAACTTTAAAACTTCAACATACTATTACTATATATATACCCATATTCACGGTGCGTCTGTTTCTCCGCAGACTTTTGCCGACTAAAGACAAATTTGTTTGAACTGCCGTGAGCGTGTGCGCAACTGAGGACAGTTTAATTTGCGCTATAGACATGGACACTTTATTATTACTATTATTATAGGACACTTTATTATTACTATTATTATTTTATATAACACATTTTAAATATCAACAAGTCAGACTCAATGCCATAACATCGAAATGTATGCCAACACTGCATGGACATTCATGCTGTTACTTACTAGCAAGTTATCCGTTTCAACTCAATATTACACTTTACACCTGCAATGTCCTATATGTACTGAACTCTTTCAGGTCATTAGCTTACACTTTCTATTTTACTATTATGCAATTACCAACTGACCTCTGACCTTGAAAACTCTTTCAACAATGCCTGGTTACACTGTGAATATTTATAAGAAGTTTCCCTGAAATCCCTCCACTAAGTACAGAAATATCGTGTCATACAAAATAAGGGTGAACGACCAACGAATGGACAAACGGACAGACAGACACCAGACAGACAGACAGACTGACAACCACCACACACAACGCCTCTCACCGCCTACTGTTGGTGGTGGAAGCATAACCATTTATTAAAACATACAACAGCAGAGATGTTGTCTAGTATTGTAGATGATTTCGGAAAAAAAATGAGAGAAATTACATACCGCCAGTATCTGTGGACGACGACTATGAGCCAGTTAATGTGCATTGGACCGTCTCTACGACGAAGCTCTCTCAGCAATAGGTACGACACTAAAGTGCCACTAACAACGCAACATTTGCAACAAAAAATCAGTGAGACTACTTGAAAGATAGAATAATATAAACAATAATGTGTAAAATCAAGATGGAAACATAGATGTTAAGAGCATACAATGACAAATACTTCCGAACAGGCCTAGTGCTGACAGACCAGCCGCCTAATTTATGCAGACAGTATTTCCATCGCATAAACTTAATAGAGGAGATGCCTAAATTATGTGTGAAAATTCGTCCTGATTGCTGATTGGTCTGTGGCCCATTTCATTGTCATCGTGAATGACGTCATGAATGACAACATGGCGGCCTTTGCCCATGTTGGCGCTCGTTTGGGTGCGTTCTTTTATTGGACCAGATGTTTAGAAAACAATGTACCGTTCGACAATATACCACTCTAATTTATCTGATCAATCTGCTCGGGAAATTAGTGTTAGGATTATGGTTAGACTCAGAGTTGCACTATTTTAGCATTTTTACGGAGAATAAGAAACATGAGCACCTTATCTTCTGCAAATGTCACGGACGTTAACCTTGTACTAAAAGAACGCACCCACATGCGTCTATGCCTCAATATGCTAATTTTCACGCATAATTTAGGCAACTGGCTAATGGCAAAGTCTGTATGTCTCTCTGTGTCTCCATCTGTCTGTCTGCCTGGCACACTCGTGACTCGCGCTCACTCAGTTCAAGATATTGCACCACACGATAGAGGGATGTTGCTAGTTTCTTGTGACCAAATTTCCCAATCCTGATTTTAGGGGTTTACCCCAAATGAGTGGGGTGAACCCCTAATATGCCTCAGGATACACCTCATTAAACAGAGGCACCCAATGTAAACAGCGAAAAGTGGACCAATCTTTATCTCAGAAACAGTGCAAGATAGGAAGTAAGTTACTATTATTCACACATAGGAAGTCATAGAGTTACCATACGTCCAGTTTCCCCGGACACATCCTCTTTTAGCCCTGTCCGGCGGGTTTTCTGAAAAACGGGCTTGTCTGGTTGTTACACATTGGAGCCCACTGATCACAACAAGTTCCTAAGAGTTCATACTAAACATCACTTGTACATCCTAAATTTACATAATTTTTAGCTAATCAACTAACCACACCACTACCATCATGGTTGGCAATATGGCAGTTCAAGTCTGGCAAAAGCATTTTCTATGTGTAGCATAACTTTAGGAATATGTCGTACAAATTTCCATAAATAAGTTACTGTTATGGTAATAGTACACAAAGATTGGAAAATGTCCAACAGGATAAAACGTCTGTTGATGGAGACCTGTAATGTAGCATTAATGGATACATAACACTTGCATGTTGGTGAATTCCTGACTCCGTTGTTACAGATATGGCTACGTGACTAATACAAAGATCAAGTTCATAATTATTGTTGAATCCTCCAACACTGCACTGAGAGACAATGAAATTAGAAATGTTAGTGCATTGTTTTGTGTTGATGCAGTTTTGAAACTGCTTTATTATTGCCATCTTAAGTATTGCCTTCCATCTGTCACTCAGACGCAGCGTATGTTGATGCCGTCTGTTCTCACACAATGTTAGTTAAATTTGCAGATATGAGTCAGTGCCAGTGGCAGCACGAGGCCGGGGGTCAGCCCGGGCACGTGCCCCGGTGGACAAAGTGGGCTGAAATTAACCAGCTGTAGATATATACTGTGATTAATAAAACGAATACACTGTGTCCCAAAAAACGTCCACCTTTTTATTTTTCAAATAACTCTGTCAAAAAATAACCAATTTTAACGATTTTTGGTGTGTGAAATCCTGAGAAAATTTGACACCAATAGCTTATACATTTGCCCACCTTACCTGTATACTGTAACCACTTTACCTTGGGAAATCCCAAAAAGTCATTTTTCAACAGTATTACTAATACCGACTTCAGATTATTACATTATCTCAGAAGAAACAAACTGCAACTGTTGTACTGCAGCTTATCTGTTTACTTGCTGTTGTTTACTGCTTCCTATTATCTGCGTAGCCCTATTCTATGGTGAATTTTTACCGCGCTGCATGGAATGCAGTCGCGGTATAGC
>Ga0209562_1000521_pt1 | contig 13159 bp, 9 predicted proteins | sample WorMetvacBELIZE2_FD_187399 | JGI IMG/M metagenome (GOLD analysis project Ga0209562, IMG submission 187399) | Marine gutless worms symbiont microbial communities from Max Planck institute for Marine Microbiology, Germany - Olavius vacuus BELIZE.2... | ecosystem: Host-associated > Annelida >...
GCATGAGCTTTGGTACCCAGAACTGTTCTGAGACACCGTCCTTGAAGTTGTTCGAGTTGTCTGATTCCCTTCTCAGGTATATTAGCCCACGCTGCGATATTATAATTATTATTATTATATATTTTTATATTTATTTATTTTAGCCATTTTATTCTGCAGGTACTCGTAGGCAGGGCTATCTAATTTTGGGCGTTTTGCTCAAATATTCTGGCGTGTAATATGCCCGTACGGTGTTCGCCTATTAACGGAAGCCCTGGGTGTATATTTGCGGATGTGGGTGTCGAACATGTAAAATGCACATAAATATTGTGTAGATGTTATGGGTATGGTTAACATTAGGGTTATCACAGTCAGCATGTTACACATTCAACATCAGCATACGCACATCCACATTATATTCATGGCCGGTGTGTATTATTTTGCAGCTGGCCGGCTGTTTTGATAATGACGTCAGATCGGCGATCTGATAGTAAGGAAATCAATAATTGGAAAGACCACACAATCAGTGCACTGCTCGATAACTGCCCGTGTCTGTGCATGCGTCACAGGCCTTCAGCACGTCGAGTGTACCGATAGTGTAATCATGCACAATAATTGATAGGGTCAGATGGTGGCGATCTGCTGCTAAAGTGTTGTAGAAATGATAAGTTCAGATCGGCCATGCTTTACTTTATGTTCTGTGTTGTTGACTGTCCCTGCTATTTACGTATACATGTGTGTTCAAAATACCATTGACAGTAGGGTTCATATCTTAACCCAACAAGCTAATCCATATATTGTGGCATTTCGTAATATCGTGATATCGTACGATATTTACTCATCAGGTAGCCTAGTTCTAGGTGGTACAATACAATACAATATTCGTTTATTGTGAGATGACAGAACGCAGCTCAACACGTGAATGGTGTTCCACTAGCGCTGCACTCCTTATTCAGTCCACAGCACTTAGTCGGTGTATGTGATCATACGAGCATACACGACGACATTTTGTCTACTTATCAGGTGGCGGTGGTCACGTGATGCAGATGGTGGGCAATGATATGTGGACTGCGGATGCGTCCACTTGCAGACGCAGATCCACAGAATTTTTACAATCCACGGACTGATGTGGTTGATATTCCTTACGTTTTCTTGTCTCGTCGTTGTCGTCGTCGTCTAGGGAGGATGTTGAGTGGGCAAAGTACAGATCAAACAATGCATATGTTGGTGTGTTGGAAGGCTCGGCGGTGCCCTGTTGCCGACCGGCTGGATATTGCAATATCGCCTAGTCGATATGAACCCTGATTGACAAATACAGTTTGACTGAGATCTAGCGATGACGACATGATCTTACGAAAAGTACACGATTCTAGCACTCAGCTGACTGTAGTCTAATTTTACTGCGAAGCAACTGTTCAAAGACAGTTATTGACACTGAATACCACATCAGGCATCGACTTCCTGCAAGCCTTGGCTGCGAATTTATCATGAGCACGGTACGTGCATTTCTCCCCCTCCAGAATAATTTGCACTCTAAATTCCGAGTAATAAGCAGTAAGACTCAATTTTTAGTGTCTTGGTCTGTCTTGGTTCTGGATCAACAAGTCTTGGTTTCTGTTTTGGTTGCAGCCATCGGGTCTCGGTCTTGGTGTCATCTTGGAGTGTGCTACATTTCATCTCTCGTGCATCTCTCCCTGGCTACAAATACTTAAACATGATAAACTCACTAACTCTGTTCTTGACCATATCCCTGACACTAATGCTTACCATAAATTGAAATCATGAGCATAAGTAGTCGTGGTCGCGGTGATGTCGAGAAGGAAACATCCAGCGGAATGTCCTGATGCAAGATATCTCATTATAAAATAAAATAAACTGAACAAGAACTCAGCCATTGCTGAGATGCTCGTGCAGTGTTAGGCCTAATTGATGTCCTTACCTTTACCTTAGTTACCTTTACCTTTGGGGATGACAGCATGCTGTCCAATGCTGAGGCTGTAATCAGTTTCGGCCCATTACACAGCCCCGTGATAATTGAAAGGTTATATAAATCTCAAAGTCAAACCTCAAAAGAGCATCTGGTTGAACTTGTTGAAGTTCCATGATATCCATTAGGTGAGATCACAATATGGAATAAAGAGCTATCGTCATGGCACTGCATCTTCTCTTTTTCTTCTCCACATTTTAGACACATTTGATCTATGTGAATTTTCCTTACAGTCAAATGTGTGTTAAGAGCAACGTGACCAGTCGTTAGCAAGTGTTTCTTTAGATTTAAGCAGTCACAGCCAGTGAGGAATGTCCACGAGGAAAGCATCCAGGAGAAACGTCTGCATCACCGTCATGGACCGAGGTCTTGATTAGAGATGCACCGATAAACGGCCGATAATCTTTATCGGCCGATCGAATCGGTATCAGCCAATTAGTACTGTGGTATCAGCCGACTGTCATTTACACAGTTGGAATGCACAAGTTTTTATTTTTATTACCAAAAGTAAACAAGCATGAAAGTGGCTTCCATTTTCAGTAAAAGTGGATGCATTTTGTAACAGCGTTTTGGTGCATTTTTCTTTTATCTGCACTCTGCAGTCCTTCAAGTAAGTAAGAGTCCATTGATAACAATTGGAGCTTAAATAAATAACTTAAATAAGACAGCAAAATCGGGGCATCTCTAGGCTTGATAGATGTCTAATCAGTGCAACACATCTTGCAGTATTAATTTTAATTAACTGATTAAAAACTGGAATAAAACTTTACAGATACATGTCATTTGACCATGACCGATGAGCAACTGCTGCAGAAAGTTCTTTGTGTGCCAGTATTATCTGCACCAGTGCAGCAGGCATTCAGCTATGCTGGGATAACGGCAATGACCAGTTGACCATACAAGACAAGACTGAGTAATATTTTAGCTGCACTTTGTGTGTACCTGAAGTGCAATGAGCATAGATCTGTATTTATTGCTGATGACAATTGTTGCGGAAGTACCTTCAATATCTTTGTTTACTTCTGCTATTCATACTCATACCGCTAGTACTCAGTATGTAATACCAGCAGTGTTGCTAGACATGTAACTTTTTGGATGTATCATTTTAAGGTTAATAAGAATATCTTATGCTGGTTGTTGCTGTGGATTTGTTTTCATGTGATTTTGGTTTTGCTGTTAACTCACAGCACTGCTAATATTCAATGTGCAATAATGGCAACATCAATAGAGACTCGTTGTTTTGTAGTGTTGACCTGTGTCTTGATCTTGTCTTGGTAACTAAAGTCTTGGTCTCAGTCTTAACAGTTCATCAACAGCTGTAAAAAACAACATGCAAAGGCAGAGACATCGCAAGTCATCATCGAAATGACTCAGTGTCCAGCGAAACTTAAACTGGCCATGACAGTTCCACAGTATGTCACACTTTAGACAGCTTGGAGGCCTATTTTGTAGGCGGACCAGCACGACATATTTATAGCACTATGCCAGTGTGCTGGCTAGCCAGCAAAATGATTAGTTTTCACCGCAGTAAACAACTTCTAGTAATTTTGAGGCATCTTTTTTCACCAGGCATTAGGTGTGCATTGTTTTGCTAATTCATGTTTATGTGATGTCGTGCGTTTACCATATTTTGCAAATATTGTTTTGGTACTTTTTGCAGCTGTATATCAGAAGTGATCTCATAGTGATTCAGTATGTCAACTGACTCAGTTCTAAATGAAGACACTAAGTCTACCAGTCTACCGGCTGATGTGACTGATGATTCCTGTATATTTGGGTACATTGAGATAGTTCCACTTGCAAGAGGTACTGATGGTGCCTGTACAACAGAATGTGACAGTGGAGATTGGTCTGCTCAAGTCAAACAAGAAAACTTGCCAGCTGTGAAGCAGGAACCTCAGGATGTATGTTGTATTGGTTTTGTGTGCAATGGCATAAGTATATTGTTGTTATTTATGATGCAAAATGAGGTATTTTTTTATTTCGTTTTATGAAATAAGACACACAATTAGTGAGTCTGTTATGCAGATTGTAGATGGCTCAGTTGACCTAGATGCTGCAGTACGGGTGGGTGGTAGACCATGCCCAAGGCTGTATGCTACAGTGGTTTTTCTGAGTGTGATTCAGTCCTGAAATCAGGTATGTTACCACTGTAACACAGTTAATATAACAAATATGACTACAATGAATTATAGTGAAAATGTAAGGTGTTTGTTTCCAGTGGTTTGATATACATTAATTGATAGAGCAAAGCACCTAGACGAGGTGGTTTGGTCACCTGCTTCTGTCATCAAACCTAAGATATTCTTGAAGTTTAGCTCGCAGCCACTCAGACTTTGAAATATTGCTCTATAGTTTGTTGAATGTTATCATTGTGCTTGAGTCAGTTACAAATCATTATCAGTGATACTGCTGTCAGTTTCACTGATACACTGTATTAGCTGTTTATATTGTCAAATCAGCAGACATCTATCTGGAATGCACTACACCATGGGTCTGGTAATTACCGGTAGTGCCACCTCTTGACGTACCTGCTTGCAGAAATGCTATCTGTAAACCGTGATATGTATTTTCATTGCATTTCATAGGTCAATAGCCCCGTGGGGGGCTGGGGCACCCCTCTTCCCCCTTGTCCGTTTACTTCCTCATCTTTTCCCCTTTTTACTTTTCCCTTTCTTTCATTGGCTTTACCTATTTTCTTCTTTTGTCCATCCCTTCCCTTTCTACCAGAATAGTCCCACCGTTTCCAGGCTGGAGGTCATAGGAGGCGACCGAACCTGGGTTTAGTTTGTGTTTTGTTGTGTAATTTGTGTTTTCTGTATTCCTTAGTTAAGATGGATTGTGGTGTTTTGTTGGTTTCATTTTGTTTGTTCCTTCAGTGCTTTGACACTGTTGGTTGGGTCATTGGACCCGTAAAAACCCCGTCCCCATATGACCTATAATGTGTTGGTGGGACATTAAGCCTTACTCAATCAATCAATCAATCAATTCATAGGTCAGTGGATGCAGTCATTCACTGTGTCAGCCATCGATGCCACACATCTTATTGTTACTGAGTTCTGAAGTATTTGTCAGTGTTGTGTTTTCATCAAATTGTGTCGTTGTTTACTGTAAAGAATGAGGTAACTAAAATGTGATATTGTTGACTGCATTAGGATGACATGATCGGTGATGGTCCCTGTACAACAGAATGTGACAGCGGAGATTGGTCTGCTAGAGTCAGACAAGAACACTTGACAGCTGTGAAGCAGGAACCTCAGGATGTATGTATGATGTAATAGTAGAAGTACTGTGTTGTTATAAGTGTGTCTTGTTATTTGTGATACAAAGTAAAGTAAATTTATTTAATTTAATTATTACAATACTAGAAAAGCTAGCAGTTGCGAATGCATTGCAACTTGAGGCTGCCCGAGCCACATCAGTCCCTTCCTGCTTAATTACGTCACCATGCCAAGTTTGAAGTCACTGAACCTATTCATTGCTGCATTATAGCGTTTTTGCTGCTGATACATTACTTTGCACTGTATCCTTGTTGTTTGACCCTGTGATTCCCCTTTGACAGTGAATATATGCACTGTATCGCCTGTAACGTGATGAAACTACCAAATTTGAACGCAATCAAGCAGTCGCGGCAGAGTTATTGTGATTTCAACATTTGACCTAATGACCTTAAATACCATGTATCGTGTAGCGCTTGGCTCTGAGATAATTTTCATCAAGTTTGGCCTTCGACAAGACGACAACTTGTCTGTGCTTGAATTATAGCATTTTTTGATGATCATACGTTATGTTACCCTGTGACCTTGACCTTTGACCCGTTGACCTTGAAAGTTTGTGGTACATCAAGCAACATGAGATCAAAGTCTGTACGAAATTTGAGCAAAATCGAGCAATTATTGATAATTTTGTGAATTTTTTGCACGCGTTATGTTCGTCATAGCGGCATTGCACTTCAGTTTCAACGTTTGGATATCTTGCTGCATTTTCAAATGCACAGTCTGTCTGTAGCACCGTTCTGGCCAGTATATAACACGACTCAGTTCATTCAGAGTTAGACAGTGATAGAATTTGATGTGTGGACATTCAGAACATACACTGTGTTGTCAGTGCCTAGAGGTCTGTATTATGACTGCATCATATCCAGCTGTGTCCTCTCACTCAGTGCATCAACACAATCTGTACATTGTTGTGAGTAACACACATGTGGTTTCAGCCATCTTGGCCTCACTTGTTGTTATTGAGTTATAAACTGCATGCTACTTTTACATATGCATTAAATTGTCTTCGTTGACTCTTGTAGTGCGATGTTGTTGACTGCATTAGGACGACATGATGAGTGCCAGCTGCTGTACCACAAATGATGAAGTTGATGAAACACACAGTCATATGAAGCCTGTTGTACTGGAGACTCTCAACTTGACACGGTGAACATTTGTTTATTATCTTGTAGCTAGTGATCTGTCCACATGTGAGACACAGGGTCAGTGGCAGACTTAGAAGTACACTTAGAAGACTTAGAAATATGTTCTGTAGAACATAGTATTTGCATGGATTTGCAGGACCTCTTGGTCTAAAATGGTAGTTTTGGGGGAGGACAAAACGCGGGAAGGGGTAGTGTGATGTTGACCCCAACGAACTCGTTTTTACTTGTGGGGCTTCTTACGTCTGTGCCAGTTTTGTTGCGGCCATAATAGTACTCACAGACAAATACACACAGACAGACGCAAACCAGTTTTATTATCTGTCCCATGCTATATGCTGTAGATATGGGGCAGATAATTAATAACTGAGATAGAACAAGAGGTCAGCTGTTGCTGAGTTGGCTGATCACTGCTGCACAAATGGTATAGTAAAAAGATGGTGATGGGTCAGTAGTCATTAGAAATTCAGAGACGAGTGCATGTCCACAGTCGTCTGTCATATTTGTGTCACGTGTGTCCTATTTCAAGTAGTATACTTGGGCTACCTTCTGTCGCAGAAATTATGGGACTAGCTTCGGTAATTTTAACATTAGTTGGCTCCGAAAGCTACCACTTTGAGTTAAAGGATGCAAACTAATGGCCAATACGGGATTTAAAGTTATGCAAGGTCACAGTTAGTACTAGCTGAAAGCCGATATGTAAATTCCTATTAGTGAATTACCCTAATATGCATCCTGTCTCGCACCGTGTCAAAGATATCACGGATTTTTGGTGAAATTTTTGCTGTTGACAGGGGCGGGCACCTGTCTTTAATGCACTCATTCCGGGTGAACCACTCGATGTAGGATTGCAAAACTTAGCCTCAAGAAACTGACACAGTGTGACAGACACACAGACAGACAGATTCACAGACATGATGACATTCTTACAGCAAATGCTGAACTTAACTACGTTGTGCGGCCGAAAACTAATTCTGTTTTTAATTATGGGATTACATTGATTTCTCACTGCATTTCTCTTTGTCTGACAGCCACGGCGCCGGTGCCGTTGACCTAACGCCTTTAAATTCACTCACTCACTTACTTACTTACTTACACAGTACACAGGCTCATATCAGAGAGACTAGTGCTGTGTGTTCTCTGTAGATTTTACAAGTTTGTGACATTAATTAAATTAATAACAGTTTTGGTTTCATTGTCTCCTCCATAGCAGCATATTTACAGTTCTTCAGGGCATATTTACTCCGATTGCGTCCTATTCTATTGTAAAGTGTTCTTGCAGTCGTAGGACTTTATGACACTTTAATCATACTCATTTATAATAATAATAATAATAATGATGATATATATTTGTTTCAGCATGGTTGATTTCTGGCTTATTGTATAACATAGATTCTTACATGTGAATAATAATGTATTGCATTTAGAACAATGATAGTAATAAGTTACAAAATTTCTGCAAAACTAATCAAGTCAGTTTAGTAAAAAATTACCTTGTGATTATTGTTTGCAGTGTGAAGAGGAAATACAATGTGAAAATCAGCAGAGGTCAGTAATGCTTTGTGTTTGATGAAAATAGACAACAAAGTTGAATGTAGTGATGATGAGAATGAAGATGAATGTGATCAGACAACGTTTGTTTGGCTCAAAGATTTAACAAAACCTTCAATTGTTGGCAAAACCTCTGACACTTTTGAAGCTTTGAACCATGTTGTAGTTGTTTGCTACAAACTCATACCGCATTGAGAAAAATGCATCATGTACGCACTAGGGTTGCACGTGTTTAATCGTTCAAACGTTGAGCAAATGAAATGATAACTAAACGAAATCTTGGATAGCAAAAGCTGCACCAGCCTATTGTTATATTTTGCATCTTTGGCTGGATAATCTAAAGTGAATATCCATTATCTGAATTAAATGTATTTAATCAAACTTATAGCTATAATAATCCATAGAAAATTACACCAGCTAATACAACGCAGAGTGCGTACTGCAGACATGCAGCACAGCCTACGTACAATGAATAGACCTACCTCTCAACGTTTGTCTGTGTTTTACTCGTACAGGGAGCTCCTTCGATGAAGAAAGTCATAAAGTTGACAGAAGAAGGCATCATTCAGCAAAGCAGTATTTATGTGCACCCTCTACAGTGTTTACAACACAAGGAACATCGACATCTCACAGAAAACGACAAACTGGAGAACAAATGTACTCTTGTAAACCATGTGGGAAGTGTTTTTCATCTCAGAACGGCCTGCATCAGCATATGAATATTCATACAAGTAAGTACAAGTGCACAGAATGTGGCAGATGTTGTCAAGGCAGCAGTGCACTGGCAGCACACATGCGAAGTCATTCAGGAGAGAAACCATTTGAATGTACTGTTTGTAGCAAACAATTCGCGACATCAGGTGAACTTGTTATGCACAACAGAATTCACAGTGGAGACAAACCATACAAATGTCACATGTGTGATAAGGCATTTAGGCAGTCTCCAAATCTAAACAGACACACAAGAGTCCACGCAGGAGACAAACCATACAAATGTCACACGTGTGACAAGGCATTTAGTAGGTCTGAAGATCTAAACAAACACATGAGAGTCCACACAGGAGACAAACCATACAAATGTCACACGTGTGACAAGGCATTCAGTCAGTATGGAAATCTCAACAGTCACATGAGAGTCCACACAGGAGACAAACCATTGAGAGTCGACACAGGAGACAAACCATACAAATGTCACACGTGTGACAAGGCGTTTAGTGAGTCTGGAAGTCTAAACAGACACATGAGAGTCCACACTGGAGACAAACCATACAAATGTCGCATGTGTGACAAGGCGTTTAGTGAGTCTGAAAGTCTAAACAAACACATGAGAGTACACACAGGAGAGAAACCATACAAGTGTTTGCTGCATAACAAAAGTTTCAGTGAGTCAGGCCACTTGCAGAGACATAAACGTCGTTACATAGCAACAAAAGACCGTATCAGTGTCCTTTCTGTGGGATGATGTTTAAGACAAACATTGAAGTGAAGCTTCATGTACGTATTCACACTGATACAAAGCCATAGTCGTGTAGACACTGTGCAGACCATTTTATGTGGTACACCCAATTGAGGCGACATCTACTAGAGTCACACAATGCAGGCACTTGGCTCGTTTGTAACATAGTGTCAGAAGAACTTCATCAGGAGTGATAACCTTAATGAACACATACGTCGACATGACGGTGTAAAGCCATATGTTTGCAGTGAATGTCCGAAACGTTTCTTTATGTCAACTGCTTTAAAATTTCATCAGCTGGTACACTTAGATATCAGAAATTTTGGCTCTATTTTGTGCAATAAAAGCTTCACTCAAAAACGATGTGTTGTGAAACACTTCAAGAAAAAGTGCTTCTAAGCTGGGTTTCAGTTATATGTCGATGTTGTAAAAAAATCTTGTGTACAGCACAATTTTTAGTGGCATTGGTTTTTCAGTTTGATTATTTTATTGTAAAATTCTGTGAATGCAATGTGTTCACAAACGCTGCATTGCCAAGTTGCCTTAGTTACTTACAATAACTGATGGAGCGGGTGGAGCTTGCAGAAAGCGATGGAGCCGGAGCGAAGCGCAGAGCGAGAGGTCGCGGGGCGGAACGGAGCTGTGAGCGGGGGTTACAGAAATAGGTTGGAACACTGAGCTGCATTTTTTGCCGCTCACGCTCTGCTCACATGCTCTGGTAACTTATAAATCACCAATGTTTGTTGGAATGATGTATTTGTGTTGGTGATGGTCCTTTAAGTTTGTGCAACTGTTATGTGACTGATCAGATTTCGCTGATATTGTTCACAACTTCACAGACTGTTTGTAGTAGTCCTCGGTCTGTACATAATGCTTGTTTCAATTTGCATTTTCAGTGTATATACACCATATCCGAAAATAAGGTGCTACTTTATTTTAGCCTGTAACTGCGAAATGTTAACCGATTTTCAAAATTCTTTTACTATCACACTCTGCAGTAAATTTGCATTGTCATTAAACGTTTGTAATGAAATACGCGGGTGAATGATGGTAGGATATTTAACGTTTTCTTTATTGCAAATTTACTGTTGAGTGTGAAGGTAAAAGAATCTTATGATTTGGCAAAGTTATGGCAAAAAATAAAGCGGCACTTTTTTTTCGGATACGGTGTAGTGGCGTACATAAATGTCACTCACAGTGTTGTATGGTGCTGAGTGAGACAGTAAATGTAGACAGTGCACATGTTTGACTGTCATGTCACACATCACAGATTGACGCTGCACACATTTTACCATCATTTCATACATTATATCAGATATTTTATTCTATCTTAACTGCGATAACTATTTTTGGGCTTTATCACCTTATTTGCTACTTTTCTCATCACCTGTTTGTTGCTAGTATCATTAATTTGCAGTAGCTTGTAGTTTATTTGTTAAATTTGTGGTTGCAAAGCAATATAGAACGTTTACATTAAAAAATATCCTGGTGTACTGTGCGCCCAGTTACTGGGAAATGTTTTAAGCTTGATTATTAGTTCCCAAATAGGTCACAGCAGCACTAACACACATACACATGTGTAATAGGAAAATTTTTTAGCAGTGCCAGTGCGTACCTATGACTGTGACTCTTTAAATATGTGTTGCTAATGTGTTGCATTATGAAACACGTCAAGACAAACTTCTGATCAGAAATTGATGTAGGCTAACAGGTGTTGTGTTGAACCATACAAGCAGTGCTTTTTTGTGACTGTACGAGCCAGTACGGCGTACCAGAAAATCTGACGACTGGTTAACAATTTTTGCTCGCATAATAAGGTTGACTGTTCAGAAATTCCCATTGTTCTGAGTAATCTTTTGTATCATTATTTTTTTCATTGAATTATGGCACATTTTAATTTTGTGATTAGCCAAAATGCCAAATGGGGGCATGCCGGTTTTTACATTGATCGCCACCGGTTGAATTGAATTGAAGTGATCGAGGAAAATGCGGTTGTTATCCGTTTTCTATTTTTCTTTTGAAATTTCAATAGTCTGTTGATTATTGAGTATGCCTAATTTACGTATAGTGAGTAAACTAACTACTGACGTAGTGACGTACAGGTACTGTACTGAGGCCTCCAATCAAAAATCAAAATATGCATACTATCGGAAAATATTCTTTTACAAAAAAGCACTGGTTATACTACTCGTGAAGGTAAAGGTAAAGGTAAACGTGAATTTGTATCGCGCCTCGTCGTGAACACCTAAGGCGCTCAAGGCAACAAAAAAGAAAGATACAAAATAGCTATAAAAATGCAGTAGCAGCAGCAGGGTGACGACTTTTTAAAGAGCTTCCACTATTAATTTCCGATGGTAATTGTAGAAGAAATCTGTATCTGACAAATATTTTCTGCAAATAATACGCAAATGTGCTAACTGCATTAATAAAATGTGGTCTGTGTAATTTATTACGTTAAAAATAGTAGATAATAAACTAGTTCAGTGCTTAGTCGTCTATTGCCTCTTAGTTGGAACTTGGTGGAGGCAAAAGCTCCCCCAGCGGGTCCGGTGTTGGAGCCCGGCGGCCAAATGCGTTTTGCTGCATTTTAGTTCAAAACTGTCACATTTTGCAAAGCTTCAGCTTATAACGACCGTGGTGGCATTTTATTAACTAACCCCCACAAGCGACCCCGGCTGTAAACGACTCCGAAAGTGCAGCCGGGGTCGTCGTTTGATCGTTCACAAACAAAGAACTCGTATTGTTCAGAGTGTTCAATATGCCATCAGTTGTATTCACGACATTAAAATCAAATGCAAAAAAACAGCTCATCGAAGCAGTTCGTACTAAGCAAAGTATTAACAATACTATATTAAATATGTTAACAATTTCACGTCATTTTCAGGTCCTGCATTTCAGGCGCTGCATTCAGCGCCCCCAAAATATAAGTGGACTACTACTGTGCACCAAACGTCACTGACGGGGAGCTGAAAATGCAGAACGTGTATAGACCCCCTGGTTTATTAGCAAGACTGCTGAAATGAACACGGAACGGGAGAACTTCGCAGCTATCTTGAGAACTATCGTAATAATTTGAATAAAAAAATTCTACACATATGCTTCACTTAATGACTCATTAACTGACTAAGTTATTATGGGCGAATCTTAAACATGCAAATATTTATTTTATTTTTAAATTTAGGCCTACCAGAAGGACTCGGCTGACGGACACACAGGCCTACCGACAGTTAAACAATTCCTGAAGTTAACAAAATCGAAACAAAAAGATAAACAGACAGGAAGCAAATGTAAACCGTCAAAGTTACAAAGACTTAACAAAAACGTAGCCCGAGTAAACTTAACTAGCGTGTATAAAGAGTATTGAGTATTGAGTAAGGCTTAACGTCCCACCAAACACATTATAGATCATATCGGAGACGAGATTTTACGGGTCAAATGACTCAACCAACAGCGTCGAAGCAGTGTATAAAGAAACGACAGAGTGCGTTACGGTTCAGTTCATGTGCTCAAATCTAAAGGTTGCCAGCACAATCTGCACACGTTCACGCATTGTAGCCTGTTCTCGGATTTCTTTGTATTTATTGTTTTATTACAGTTGATTTATAAAAGTGTTGATCTGCCGTACGGATGACATTTAAACTTAACGAGAAAAAGCTTTCGAAACGGAAATAGATGAATACCACGAAATCCGAGAAAAGGTTAAAATGGGTGAGTAAAGTGCGAGCTGGCGTGTAAACTACCTGTGAACAAGATGTTGAGTTGCCGT
>Ga0209562_1000522_pt1 | contig 13151 bp, 10 predicted proteins | sample WorMetvacBELIZE2_FD_187399 | JGI IMG/M metagenome (GOLD analysis project Ga0209562, IMG submission 187399) | Marine gutless worms symbiont microbial communities from Max Planck institute for Marine Microbiology, Germany - Olavius vacuus BELIZE.2... | ecosystem: Host-associated > Annelida >...
GTATCAATAAGTGTTCAAATAAATTTGGACAATATGTTGAAAAATAAAAGGTTGATGTTTGACATTTAAACAGGTTTCATTGCTGAAGGCATTCATTTTTCTGGTACTTGTAACTCGCAATGACGTTTTAACACTTGGCAAGTGGTAAAAGAATGGGTAAAATACTGCACTAAATGACTGCGTTCTATGTACACGTGACGTCATAATAATGACGTCATATTCATAAAAATTTAAATATATATGCCCAATTAAATTGTGTACAAAATCTATATTTCGGATTTTTTTATATTTGAAAATTAACAGAATTATGCCGTTTTGTAACTTATTTATGGGACGACCCTCGTATAATGTTATTTCCTGTCAGTCTCCTGCAAAATGATTCTGCAGCTGAACATGACACTTACTGTGCATTAGCCTGAGTTGCAGTTGCACTGTGACCAGCTCCACCGCCCACAGCTGAAACATCACCAATACCACATGGTATCATTCTGTGTACAATAGCTAATAAACAACAACAATTACAAGAAGCTCAGCTGCTGCAGAGATAGCACACATCGGCAGTAATTATGCCACTCGAGGTCATTCAGGATAACTGATTTTGGTACCAATCGAAAGCCCACGTGTGACTTCCTATTAGCAAGTAATAATAACTTACATCACATCTCACACTGTTAACATTACTGGGTCAAGTATTACAATCACGCGCCTCTGATTCGCCTCCGCGCCTCTGATTCGCCTCCGCGCCTCTGATTCGCCTTGCGAAGTATGGCGCGTTACAAATTGTGATTTGTATTTGTATTGTATCATTTACTTATTTACTTAACTTTATTATAATAACAATTAACTGCTGAGAAAAACAGCAAAATTGTTCAGCATTAAGAGACATACAGAGGTTAGCCATGGCAGTAGTTGGAGCCGGTGACGGCGTATCGGCATCGAAATCTATTAGCTGGCCGACCGCGGCTTCATTAGTTGCTGAAGATTCAGTAGCTGCGCCTGCTGACACTGCACTGTTACCCACAGATGGCTGCTGTGTCTCCTTCAACACATAATGAGTGGAACTTAAATGATGTAACACAAAACACCATCTCTGTTGCAAAATGCTGATGAGATGTTGGCAGTAATACTGCATTTTTCCAGGTTACATGTTCTTACAGGTGGCAACGTGGCAGAGCCGTAGCATGTTAGAGTTAATCGACGTAGGTAATCTACGCTGGGCCCAGTTAGTATCATGATAGGTGATTGTTCACGGGCTCAAAGCATGCTTGCACCACCATCGTATTTCATCAAACACCCAGGTCAACTCAGCCTGGCCATCCCTCAGGGGTAAGCAAATGAGCACTAGCGAAAGCTGGCAGATAAACTGGCACACCATAAAATGCACTAGGCCAATACACATGGTCTTGTTAGTGTCTGGCTCAGGGCTTCAGATCAGTGCCACCCTATGGGCTCACAAAGCTAGAGAAAGGGCTTTTTTAGGTTCATATAGCAGTGGAAAGAGTTGTTGACACTAAATCCGCCAGCAGTCTGTCAATAAACCTTAACTTGCACCGTTTCTGCTGAGTTTGCCACTGATTGTAGCACTTGTTTAAGAACTAAAAGCCTATAAAATAGCCGTACGATCTACATACAAACATATAAATGTCCCATCAATACGATACACAAGACACTACATTGTTCGGTATTTACTCTTCTAGTTTTCCTAAACTATCTTTGTTATAAGACAATTTAAAGTTTTCACATAATACTGATCAATAATCTAGAAAGACTCAGCACTGTATAACATTAACAGGTCTTTAATTCAGACTTTTCTGCTGCAAAGATATACAGTAAAGTAATACAGAAGCTTTGCTATAGTAAAAATACTATGCTAGTGGATATGCATAGACAGAGTGAACCACTTCCTCAGTTACTTTTGTACTATAGCATGCATCAGACTATAATCCATGCAACCTCTTATCTGCGTAAAATATTAAGAAAACTATATCAATTGCACAACTGATACCGAATAAACCACACAGGCTCAATTAGTTAGCCCATATATACTGCAAATGCCTATGTCGTTTGAGGAGGAAAGACGGCAAGCATATGACAGCTGAGGACTGATTCATAGGTCTTCAGGAAATAATTTCATCACAAACTGACATACCACAATAAAAAACAAGGTAATAACCTGTAATATGACATCACCTGTTGCAGCTACTACCTGAGCTCTGGGTGAATAAACAGGAGGCAACATAACATGAGTGGGTGACGCTGGTTCTGCTGTGTACATTGGAGGCTGTACAGGGCACACGGTGGGCGCAGGTTGTGGCTGCGCCGAGACGCGACCCGCTCGCATCCGCTGGTATCGGTCGTAGCGCAGAAACACATTGTTGAGTTCGTCATTCACAGTCAGCAAATCCTCTACACAGTCAGAATGACACTGATATAATGATAACGAGAACATGTGCTGAAGATGTTGGCAGACTAATGATAACAATACATATTAATACCAGTTAGTGAATGAAAAAATCATGGCGTAATGTTAATCATAGATCATTAAATTAAGCTCCACACTGCCACATGCAATACAACGGCTTACCAGTGACTTGCTCAATCTGACACGTCTCCAGCAGTTCAACAATTCTTTTCTGCATCTGTCGACACGTTGAGTTCAGGTCCTAATATCACACACAAAACACAAACATGCAGCCATTCTTATAGCCTTCTTCCTAGTTCATGTGGGTTAGCCAGCTGCAACTTACTGGGTTTTTAAGTGGATGTTTTACAGACCAAATGCACTAATAATAATATCGATAATAACAACGTTCAACACGGTACTCACACGAGTCTGTTGTCATACAGACGTCAAGTCTGACCTCTAGCCATTCCAACATGTGTTTTAGCTTCTGTTTTTACCCCTCTGGCATTTTCCACTATTGGGCATGAAAAAATACTAACAATAATAATAATTAAACTGCATCCCAGAGAGTACAGAACTGTGTGCTGTTATCAATTTTCACAAACGGTGCATACACCAAGGATTGATCTGTTTGAGAGGTATGTACTCGGCCCCACAGCATTTGCTGCATAGTGAGTCGACATCTCTTACATGGTGTGGCAAGTCAAAATATCTCCATCTACATTCTACAAACATTACAACAGCTCCCAAGGTCAAAGATTGAGGTCAAATGTCACCGAAATGCTAATATGTCACTGAAATGCTATCACTTTTATGGCTGAATATAACACATATTCCTACCAAATTGTTACATCAAATTCTGATCAGCAGTTTTTTTAGTTTTGCATGGACAGACACAGACACAGACAGACTGGCACACAAACACAGACACCACTAAAACCAACATCTGCTTTGCATGATTATTACCTGCTGGCATGCACATAACAATAACTGGTACTAGTTAAAACTGAACCGAGATAGATAAAATTATTAATACATCATCTTTAACTTCATTACCATGACATTCTCGTAATGTTATGGTGTATCCAGACAGGCCTAGTCATACACGTGAATTTAGCATGAAAACTTGAAGAAGCCAAAAGTAGACCTCACAAATATTATTCTGACTCGAAAAGATCAGCAAAAGTGATTAATGCTTTTAAATAAACCAAAATCGTGCTTTGCCAAGCTCTCGACCTGCATCCGAGGTCATGTTACCATATGGTAACATGAGCAATGAGCTATGGCTATTGTTATGTGCCAACACGTGTGCAACTGGTCCCATGAACTGTCACTCGTTCAAACTTTTATGTACCCTGGTATAAGATTGCAATATCTGACACTTAGCAACAAACAAAAAAGTGCATTCTTTCAGTACTGCTGCAGTCAAGAGATGGCACCAGTATGCATGCATCTGTTGACACATGACAGCTGTTAACTACGATAAGCAAGAGATCAATAAAGAGTTGGCAGTCCACTGATCCCTGACATCTGCAGTGAAGCATGGCCAGATCTGCTGTTACACGATACACAAACAGAAATAACCTCAAGAAGTTCGATATCGTCAGGACTGCCATTGCCAGACGACAGTTCAGTGAGTATCTCGCCAAAGACACGGCAGTTCTGCTGTACGGTACCAAGCTCTGTGCGTAGTTTAGCAACTCTGTCGGGTCCGGAGACAACTGTCGGCTGGTAAATAGTCACCGGTGGTGCCGACACTGTCCGATGCACTGCAAACTGGCCTGTCGGTGACATCGCACTTCCCTACCAAATGCCAGATTTTCACATATAAAAGTAAGTTAGAAAAAAATTTATACATGGCACCTAAAAACCAAATGTCTCTATGGACCACAGCCTCAGTCAAATGAAAGTACCGTCAACAGATGCCAAAAGTGGGCACAACTATCCACTAAATGCAATGCAGCTGGCAGCATGGTCTGCACCTGAAGACCAGCATTTTATGTGTTTAAGAGTGTTTACAAATTCATCTTTCAGGTTTATTTGGGACCAGAAATTCCCTCATTGTCATGTCTTCTCCACTTATTCCAATCCTACACATACACACACATAGGGTTGTAAATTTTCGGAAATTTAATATTTCTGGAAATATTAGCAAATATTAGCAAAAGCCTGGAAGTTATAATGTCTATTATTTTCATTCAAATTGCTGATATTCCTGGGAGCTGTGCTAAAAACAAGTCATTTTTTTTCTTAACACAATGCAATGCATAAAGTTAAAGCATAAAGATCTGGAGAGTGTGTCAAGATCGTGCTTATTTTACAGAATCACTTTGCAATGCTGGACTTGGAAACATATGATTATAATTAAAGATATGCAGTAAAAAAATTCCTTAACAAACTTCTGGAATTTTCCGGAAATATTAGAATAAATTTCTGGAAATTTTCCACCGGAAATTTCCGAAGTCACAACACTACACACACATCCTCCTTCACATCATCAGACGTCCCAAATGTCTGCACCAACCACTTCCATCATTGCACTACAATGAATGCAGTCTCAGACACCATGAGTCACTGCTTGACTGCAGGTCAGTGACCATGTGATGAAGCCGAGATGCTGAGCAAATTAATGACAAACCACACAATTAATCAAAAATAAATTCTAATGATTAAAAAATTGTAAAAGCATGAAATTTATTGTTGAGTTCAAGTCACTAATGAAACATTATATGGTGAACTTCAGCTCAGCTGTACAATATATTGTGAACAATGATCATCTTTTTCACCAGAGACTGTCAACTTTTAGTTTGCTCCTGAAACTGGGTGAAAAACACTCACTCTCTGTCTCGTTGTGACAGCTGTTAAATGATTAATGAGAAAATCAGCTACAATGGAGAGAAAAAATCTAGAAATCTGGCAGTAAGGTCACAAACTAAGAAAACACTACACAGTCTATCAATACACTGACAATAAGCCCGATGGTGAGAGCTTACCGATCTACTGCCTCGGTGCACTGCAGCATCAGTAGCAACAACTGGAGATGCGCTCTGTTACAGCAGTACAGAACATTCACGTTCGCTATATGTTGTCGTCTATCCATCTGTTGTCTGACTGTCTGTCATCTGTAACGTTTGTGTGCCCTACTCAGGTGACTGAAATTTTCGGCGATATTTCTACGACATGTGGTACCTTGGCCATCTATGACCTTTGTATAAAAATTTTGCGGAGATCGTCCCAGGGAAACCCCTCTGTCGGGGGGAGTTAAACACAAGAGGGGTAGCCGAATATAGCAATTTTGGACATATCGAACGCTATATCTCACAAACGGTGCAAGATAGAAGCTAAGTATAGTATTAATCACTAATAGGAAGTCGCATATGAGCTTTCGATTGGTACCAAACTCGGTGACCTTGGATGACCTTGAACGGCGTAATAGCCCTAACGGTCGCGTAATTTCACCGAATTCGGTAGCTTTCGGAACGGATTACGTAAAAGTGGTTGAAGATATACCAATGCTTTCTGTAGCGGAAATGTAGGTCAAAGAATCTAGTTTTTGGCGATGTATCATTTATGGCGATATTGGCAGGGGATCACCCCTAGCGAGAAACTCCGCTCTCGCTAGCGAACATTTGACCAATAATCAGCCATAACTAAGTATAACTTGGAAACGGTGCACGATAGTAGGTAAGTTTGTATGAATCACTAATAGGAAGTCGTATATGAGCTTTCGATGGGTACCAAAATCGGTGACCTTGAATGACATTGAACGACGTGATGGCTGTTACATTGCATTTTTTCATTGAATTTGGTAAACCCCCCGGTGTTCTAACACGTAACCGCGTCGATCTGTGGCGGAATTCATGCACTAGTCTATTGTATTTTGTAGTGCGTGTACGATATGTCGTCGTCACGAAAGTTCACGTTCGCTATCTCATCTCCTGATGAGTTTCTTGTATAATCTGCCCCATGCTATGCTATAGCCATGTGACATCAGATAATTTACATGGAGAGACGTGTAGTGTGGATACTGACCTGCACACAGCGTTTTTCAAAGACAAAGTGGAGTCTGTCAGTCTGTGCGTGCTTTCACTGACTCAACGCCGTTGTATTTGTAATGGACGACTTCGATGTTGTTGCACTTCGTCCCAATAACCGTTGATGAGGCTGACAAGCTGATTGGCAGTGTGCGGTGCGCCATGCAAAACTTGTCAGCTAGATCCCGCACCCACATGGCTGGTGATTGGTGAAGGAAATGCGTACGTTGATTTCACAATTTTTTGTGTCGTTGTTTGTTAATAAGTCTTTGGCTGATGGCGTTTTCCCGTCCGTTTTAGGGGTTGCAATCCCGGACTTGAATTTTCAATCCCGGGATTCGGGATTGTCGAATTCCCAATCCCGGGATCCCGGGATCCCGTCGGGATTGGCGTAGTATAGTTAAGACTACTAAAATTGCCAAGTGGGTTACGGTATTTGGGTCGCTATTTTTGAACTACAAGTGTGTACGATCGTGCTACGGATTGCTGATGTGTTGTAAACCAAAACCGTACAGTAATATATTACTACAACTAATACTCAGTTAGTGCAGATATGTCGTCGACCGTTCGAGGGCAAATCGACCTCTGACCTTTCAAAGTCGCGCTAGGTCAAAGGTCACCTCGCTAATCGACAGAGCCACGTCACGAGGGATCCAAGTTCCAACAGACAGTTGCATCAGTGTAACGACTGTAATGGGCGTTTCACAACTCTACAGAGAGTTTACGTGACAACATGTGGTCACGTACGTATAGGCTCTGTAGAGTTGTGAATCATAAAAGTTGTGAAACTACTGGATCCTACTGGGGTGACTTATGACGACGCAAGTGTCGTTTGAGGTCACAGTCCCGTCGACATTGACAGTCACAAACTGAGCAGCTGAAAGGTCGTTCACCAGTGTGTATTAACATGTTCACAATGGTGAACGACCTTTCAGCTGCTCAGTTTGTGACTATCAATGTCGACGGGACTGTGACCTCAAACGACACATGCGTCGACATAAGTCGCCCCAGTATGATCCAGTAGGTCAGGAGGGACTCGGGCGTGTGTGTGCGGGAGTAAATGGTTTTACTAATACGATTTATTATTTGAATTTCCACCAATTTTGACAATCTGTACAGACAATCAAATAGCTAATCTCACGTTTCTTAATATTCGGTGCATGTCTTGTCAGTTGTCAGTGTCAAATGCGATGAACAATTACAAATTGCAATTGGTAGTAGGGTACAATTAAAGCTGTAGCAAAATGCCCTCTGTGTTCATTGAGCGTATTCTTTGGTTTCAGAACCGGATAATTGTTTTGCATTGTTTTATTTTGTGAATAATGCATACATTTCACACGTAGTAATAACGTTAATACGCTATTTTCTAATCCCGAAATCCCGGGATTTGGTCTCTCATAATCCCGGGATTTCGGGATTGAAAAACGGTCCGGGATCCCGGGATCCCGGGATTCGGGATCCCGGGATCCCGGGATTCGGGATCCCGGGATTGCAATCCCTATACATATATGCGTAGCTGTAGCATTTTATCCTAGGTATACCTATATCTGCATTGTATACTTGTATGAACTTTGTACACAGTTGCGTTTGACAACTGTTTTTAAAGAATAAAAGATGATATGAGATGAGATTAGGCTTTTATGTCGCACTCGGCACTCAGAGGCCATTTCAAGATATCGAAGAAGAATTTTATGTCGCATTGTTGTTACTTACTTAAAAACCTGCGGCATACAAAATGTGCCACGCCCATCTGTTTACTTTTTAGTGTAGTTGTTTACAAGCACCTGTTGATGAGTCGAATAAAGTTACATTAGTACGTTTTTATGATTAACATGTCGCATGCTCATGACAGCGAAATCAGAAATCGATCTACTGCACTGAATAATGGCGTTCGCAAAACGGCGTCACACGGCGAATTGTATGGCCTTACATGCAAGGTAACGATCACGAACGCAAGCTGCTCGTTTTCGTTATTCTCCATGAAAATTTCAATAAAGTGGAAGCCTAAGTCTAACCATAACCGTAACCCCAACCCTAACCCCCAAACTAACGCTAATCCCAGAACTAATCTAAAAATAACTGTATCCGTACCCTAATTTGCAGAACTTTGTCGAAACATAGAATTTTAAAAAGGAAAATTGCTAATGCCGGGATGCAAAACACAGCCTTAACACTGCAATGGCAAGCATGTCACCTACAGAGCCATTGGCACAGCTCAGAAGGGTCACGATTTTGTGGTGTTTTAACTTAATCCAGATGCAAAAAGTGATAAAATAACAAAACTAATACTAACACTCACTCTGCTGCTAACTCTAACGCTAACCCTACACCTACAAAGCTGCAAAAATGATAGGGGTAAATGTTTCCAATAGGTCCGGTGGTCTGTTCTGCCGTATTGCAGAGGTTCGGCAGAACAGGCCGAATGGCAGTCAAGTAGTCCACGTTAGCGGCTATAGCCTGTTCGGCCGTCTAAGTGTGGCAACCTGAGTTGCAAAATCCACATCCACGCCTTAAGAGGCTAGTGGTAATGCAAGTGCAACAAATACATGTATAGTGTGTATATAATGTGTTTATGTGTACATATTATAAACGTGTAAAATGTTATAAACTTTGTTTTGTGCTGTATTGTTTGGTGACTGATTGTTTCAGGTTATGCTGATTGGTGACTCTGGGGTCGGGAAAACGTGCCTTCTTGTCCGCTTTAAAAACAATACATTTTTGGCCGGTAGCTTTATATCTACTGTCGGGATTGACTTCAGAGTAAGTACAAATTGTTCGCTGCCTTGTACAGGTGCTTGCATTGATACATGTATCTGATAGCTTTTGTAGGCATGTGATTATTTCATTACATGAAATTACTTATTGAAATTATAGTTGACTGCTGTTCTTTTCATTTGAAAATTGATTGAAATTGCTGTCATAATGGTCTTCCGTTAGAGGGACCTGTTTGTGTTCATAGTCCAAACTGTTTCTGATAATGGATGAACTCTGTATAGCTTTGCACCTGTATTTATCCTGGGGATTAAATTATGTTTTTTTTATTTAATATGTTAAATGATTTGTTTGTTTATTATTTAATTGATATAAAATCATAATAATGGGACCCTCTTTTTGCCCAGTGCAGGGTACTTTTAGGGAATTTTTGAAAACACATAATAATTACTTGTTTTTGCATCGGGTAACTAAGTTGAATTATTTTGGCTGTGATTGTTTTTGTTAATGTTAATATTATTGTTATTATTAACTTGTGCATTGGCATTAATTTCAGACTGAAGTTATAAATGTCGATGGCACCAAGGTAAAATTGCAGGTGAGTTAAAGTATGTATATTATTCATTACTTGCATTTATTTGTGTGACATATGAAGTGACTTTATTGGCTGAGTTCTAGAGTAGGAATGAAATTGCTAGAAACGGCTTGGGATAAGTTGTTAGCATGTGACCAACTCAGCCTGGCCATCATTTATTGGTAAGAGTGTAAGTACTTTTCTTCTGTGAAACAAGACCACTGCAACTCCAGCCTCTGCAAATAAAGACCCATGACTACTTTGCTGTCTCAAACTTTCAATTTCCAGTGCCTGAGGTGTAAAACCTGTTAAACTCAAGTGCGTACCATAAGATCGGTTTCCAATGTAAAATCTATGAAAGTGAAACTTTATAACGTATGTAGCTTTAAAACTGTTGGATTTTTATCAGAGTTAGCGTCTGGATTCTCAGAAATTGCAATCCACAATATCTCCAAATGGAGTAATAAAATGCATACACGTATTAAGAATGTCTCTGCCTGAACTTCCAGACGCTGTTGACAGTGATTGTGATTTCTTTCTGCAGAAGTTTTGTGAAATGACAACCATAGTCATAGACAGGGTTGCACTGGGTGCACGTGCACCCCCCAGGGCGGAGAAAACAAATTTTGGGCATAATTTATGGGGGAAAGGTGTAAGTGCACCCCCCGGGAGGTAAGTGTACCCCAGGCAGACCAAGAAGTCAAATTTTAGAGCACATTTTTGGTGGGTGGGGAGATTTGTAGTGTGGGAGCGTTTACTTTCAGTTTTAGCTTGTGTTTTAAAGGTGACGACTAAAAAAAGGTCGTCAACTTTTTTGAAGAAAAAAGTGCACCCGTGAGAGAAAATGTTGGCTATGTCTATGATGACAACAGTTGTTATCGAAAATGGTACAAACAATGAGTTTGATGTCGTGCGATGCAGATATGGGATACGGCAGGACAGGAACGATTTCGCAGTATCACACGTGCGTACTACCGCGATGCTGATGGTAAGTGAAGTACTCAGTCATGTGCAAGATCACTCGCCTGGTACATTTGATATGGTACATTCACAGTGCTTACAGGCTGAGATATTTGGTCGTCCCTCAGTTATCTATACAGACAAGGAAAGTAGCGACTGAAATGGTTGGGTGTCTGGGTCAGTAACACTACACTAGTATAATAGTTGTCTTGCTGCTCATGCTGTTACGAACCTTATTTGTATTCATTAAGTAAACAGTTTAATGTTGAAAACCTGTCTGTTGGCGTAGCACTGTTACTGGTGTATGACGTGACGAAGCAACTGACGTTTGACAACATCCGGGTCAGTTGCAAAGATCTTGTCAGCTCTACATAAGCTAGAATCTTGCTATAATAAAAAGTATTCGATTATAAATGCAGTGATCGTGTAAGAAAAGCGTTGTTGCAAGTTTTAAACAGTGATGTTGATGATAATGTACTTCATTCGATCGTGCGGTCAACATTTCTAACATTGCTGTCTCCATTTTGCGCTGTATTTGTTGCTGATTGTATGTGTTCCTTGCTGCTCTGTTGTGTTCTGAATTTATTTTATGTTTTTTTTCTGTTTTTCTGTTCATGCTTCCTGCTCTCCAATTTACAACAGATTATAATTATACCTTGTTGTTGCTGAAACTTGAAGCTGTTGAAGTTTGTCACACAATGAACATTTTTGCGTAAATCCGTCGTTTGGAAGAATTTCAATTGTTGTTCGCATTGACGTGTAATTCTTTGAAAAGTCCTGCCTTGGAACAAGAAACCGTTGATTACATTTTAAATACATGAATGTATTTTGACTTTTTTCCCCTGCATCTGTGCTGTAGAATTAATGAATATGGGGAGCCCCACTGTTGCGGGCGTGTTTGCAGCGGGGAAATCCACTGCAGTAATCCTAGTATAGAACAACCATTGACATCAGAGGTTTGATTGCAGATTACGAACGCTTTCCAATTTTATTCCCGTATTTTGTGGATGTGTGTAGGCATGGCTAACGGAGATTAAAGACTACGGTCAGGACGATGTGTTAGTGGTGTTGATAGGTAATAAGTGTGACATGGATTCTGACAGAGTCATCAGCACGCAAGACGGCGAACGGCTCGCCAAGGTTTCCATCTCACTTGTTGAACAGATGTTAGCTTTTGTGTCAGTTGTATTGAATTGTTGTTCCTATATTTTATAATCTGTAATTGAAAAAATTATTAAAGGTAAACATGGATTTGTATAATGCCATGTCGTAAACAAACCTCTAAGGCACTCAGGTATGGCACACATTCTTAAGGGATCTCACAGTTTTACCTGCACACCCTACCTAGTGTAATTGTGTAGCATCTTACTCTCTCACTTACTTATTTATTAGTTTTGGTAGCTACCGTTTTCATTGTACATCCGGTTTTAACTAGCAGAAGTCTTTTGTTTGTTTACATATGGTAAATTTTGATACAGAGAATCCTTCGTAATGAGTGTAAGTTCTGATGGAATCATCCAGCAACAATAGTGAGCCTTCTGCCAGTAACAGCAGTAGGATATCGTGTGTTGTGAAATTTGATCCCAGTTTTCTAGACAGTCAGCCTGTATGCTTGCACTCCAACTGATATGCTTGTTCTGCACATGTTTGTGGACGTAACACATGTGGCGGCTTGGTGTAGTGGTTAGCGTCGTTGGTCGCACCAACGAAGTTAATCAACATCGGGTTCGGTTAGTTCCATGATGGGTGACCATTATGTGGGGAAACCATCTTTCTAACCAACCACCTAGGTCAACTCAGCCTTGCATCCCGCCGGGGTCGATAAATCGAGTACCAGCTTCGGCTGGGATAAAGGCGGGAATGTCACCTCTGCCGAGTGGCAGGTAACACTGTGTGATCCCATATGGCATGTGAGTTCCCGTAGCAGTGATCGCAGGCTTGCCTGCAAACTGCTGTATGTCTCTTTACCTTTTACCTTTACCTTTAACTGTGACAATTTACGTAGCTAAGAAGATGTCAGTTGCAGTGTAGTTCGTGAAAAATGCTGTTGCAAATGTTTTTTCTCTGTGCAGGAAAACGGCATTCCGTTCATAGAGACGAGTGCCAAGTCGGGCGTTAATGTGAATCGTGCGTTTGTTGATGTCGCAAAGTGAGTGACATTTTCAGGTGTTAAATGTGCGACATAATATGATGTATTTCTGGTATTGAAATTTCTGTTGATTTATAACCACAGGGTAGCCATAAGGGCTGTGCGGCTATCTGGGCCAGGTACTCACTTTATGGGTAAGGGCCGGCTTCCATAACGACACAACGGGTATTCAATCAATCGGTCAGTAATTTTTATAATAAATGTAAAAAAACTTCCGTTTTATAACAACGTGTAAGGCCCATCGTTCATCACACGTATAAAACGGCAAAAATTTAATTTCATCAACTCAGGGCCGTGTATATAATACACAGTTCTTAT
>Ga0209562_1000523_pt1 | contig 13150 bp, 3 predicted proteins | sample WorMetvacBELIZE2_FD_187399 | JGI IMG/M metagenome (GOLD analysis project Ga0209562, IMG submission 187399) | Marine gutless worms symbiont microbial communities from Max Planck institute for Marine Microbiology, Germany - Olavius vacuus BELIZE.2... | ecosystem: Host-associated > Annelida >...
GTTGAATTATATGCCCGGCTAATATTGTGGGTTTTCCTGCAGGAACACGCCGTTACTTCATCATCATCAACGAATTTCATCGCGACGCAAGTCTTACAAAAACTTCAGGGCCGCTACTTGTGTGTTTACAAACAGCCAAGCTGAGCGACGCTCAAGTACCGCCCGTACTTTCTGCAGTGAAGTAGCTGTTCGGATGTTGTGTCTGTAGGTTGGTCAGAAGAAGGCGAAACATTCGACGAAGCCCACGCGACACGACAGACACAAGTCGACCGGACATCGTCCAGCAATGCATGACCGAAGCGCCGAGGCGTCGGCTGATGATAATGACGACGTAATTATGATCATGGCCGATGTTCCAGACGCGTCATCGGGGCAGCGGGACGCCGCCGACGGACATGAGGGTCCGGGTACCTCTGACGCATCGTCATCGTCGTCGACCGGGTCGCAGGGCGCCGAGTCAGACATGCCTAGCGAACGGACTTCGACCACCGATGTGTCCAGTTCTTTGACCACTACGTTCGTGCCACAGCCGGACTCTTCCAGTGGATCGGCGTCTTCCCGGCCGCCAGTGCGACCCGCACGACGACCGCTTCAGAGGATCATCTCCGGCTCGTCATGCTGACTGGACAGTGTACATAGTTGACGAGATGTTGATCTAGGGTACATAGACTGATCTGATGAGTGCCAAACTTCACACAATGAAACTGTTCACTTCACTTCTTTGCGAACAGTAACTTACACAATGTTGTATTATATACGTGTATAATGTACGACAGAAGAAAAGCAAAGGCATTTAGGCCTACTCGCGATCAGTTCAACTTACTAAGGAGTAACGTAAGCCTAATGTCCGATGAAGATGCAAGTCAAACTGGGCAGAAACTCCAGAGAATGTACAGAATTGGACGAAAGGCTGACATGGCTGGTGTTCTTTAGAGTGGACAATTGGTAGCCCCTCCCCCTCTTGTCCTTCCAGTTCATTGTGATCTAGCAGCTTTGTTTAGCATGTACAGCGTGTAATAAGTCATGTTATTGCAATACGCTACACACGTCAGCAGAACCATCAGTGTTGTCAAAACAGCATTAGCACCTACTGTTTTCGAATTTCGACTCTTATCAAGCCAGATGTCTGTGCGAGAAGCAGAAATTTGACTTAAAATGTTAAACTTACCAGAGCTTCACTCCATACCCTTAGCGGGACTCTTAACACCGACCCCGCTGAAAACTTCACGCCTTAGCCTCAGAGTCATGTAGGCCTACTCCTTTACAAATTTGCTTGATCTGCCCCTGTCAGTAGCTGGCACAAATATGGTGGAAGTGGACCATGTTGAGAATAAGCATAACGTCGATTTGTAGCTGCTTAGTTTGATGCAATGTTTATGAGCATAGCAGAGAGTTGTTGTATGATAAAACATCAGTCGACACCGTCCTGTCTATATTGAACACGCAAACGTCACTACGTCAGTGAAGATGATGATGATGATGATGATGATGCTGATTGATATAGGCCTAACGTCTCATGACAGTGTTATCAGCTGAATGTTGAAGAGTATTAATAACTAACTACGCAGTGCAGCCGCGAGCGACTTTTTCGCGCAGAACTCGGCACGTACGTCGAGTCTTAAGCAAGCGCGTCTCTTTCGAGTTGTAACTACTCTCGCATTAACTTCAACAAAATTCTACGTAGAATTTCGTACAACATGTCCACGAACGAGACGGTGAGTGTCTTCGGAGAATGTGAGTTATTCAAAAGGGCTGATTTCCCTTCATTTGTTTATGTGTACTACTGCTTGTCTGTCGTTTGATTGTTTTGTCTCTCAACTTGACATTGTCAGTCCACGTGTTTTGTAGACTACAATACATTTTATACATTGAAACGGACACGTGCAACTCTGGTTACTGGATCTGCCATTATTCAGGACCGAACTGCAGAGTGCTTTTCATAATATAGATTGCAATCTTATGTTGTATAATGTATATCGTATGTACACGTAATTTATGTTATTTCCATGGGCGGATTGTGACTTATACATGATCCGAGTGTTAAATTGTACAGTACACTCTCGCTGAAAGTGTGCAGTTTTCTTACACACTATTATGCACATCAGTGTGGGATTCTGACTCCCACACACAAGTGTGTTAAAAAGTGTGTAACTTTTTTGTTGCACACTTTGTGTGTAATAATTTTGTACTCAAAAGTGTGCGATTTTTTTACTACATTAGTGTGTGAAAGTGTGCAATACTCACAGCTGCACATTTATGTGAAGAATTGTGCATTAATGTGCACATTTATGTGCCACTACTGTAGCACACTAATGTGTGATTGCAACCTAAAATATGCACGCTGAGCACGGATGCTTCTACATTAGGGCTAGTTGCCCTTGATTGAATTCTTGACCCCAGAATGGCCAAAAAAAAATTTTCTGCGGGGCAAAAAAGTAACCGAAGCCACTTATAAAAGCTACACCGGATACAAACTCATGTAGTCTTTGGGAAATGCCATATGCTCCTCAGTGCAGTCAGTGGCAGCAAGTGGGGAAGGCTGGCTGCCTTCCGAGTACTGCACCCGGACTTATGGAAGCTTATGCTATAGCTGCACTGCCCCAAAATTCTGTTGCCAGAATTACACTGGCGACAAGGTATTCGTAGGTCAACACTTTTGCAATAACAGATAATTATAATAAACACTGATCAATTAGTTGGTTTCTAATTTAATGCAAAATTACAATAACTCAAATGCTGACTAAATATGGAGCACCAAACGTCAATGCAGTCAGTTTCCTGAGTGTCAACAGTGACTGGACAATAAATTGTCAAAAAAACTCATTAAAATCTAACAGGAAAAAAATCTGACAGACAGACAGGACTAAAACTATATACCACGCCGCTTTGTGGGTGGTCAAAAAAATTGGGAAAGACTAGAGTGCTGACCAGACTATAGCACCACAACAGTAGTATCCTCTCAAAACAATCATTGAAATCAGTATAAAAAACAGTCACTACAATCATTACAGACTAGACTGCCAACCCGGGCTGTGCCGAGTACTTCAGAGCTGTAATTTTTGCAAGCTACTACCATGCTTGATAAGGATTTTTCAATCATATCACCAGTGAGTTTAATTTGCACAGCCCTACTGCCAACCACACAGTGCATGCATTACAAACTGTCATGTTATTAATATCATTACTCATAGGCGTATTGCAGATGGATACTGGAGGGGTGCTGCAGTTACTAAATTTCCAACGAAATATTTTTGTATAGAATTATGCGTAGAGAGTGGGGGTGAGGAATGGGGAGGGTATCCCGCAAAGCCCAGATAGCGACATGTTCATATGTAAGATTGTAAGAGTGCGTTTTAATAGAGATATGTTATGAAAATTTCTGACCAATGCCTACGAATTTCAGACAGCGTAAAAATTTCCTACTTCTTATAGCTTGGGGACCCCCAGCAATACGCCTATGTCATTACTATTACAATAAAACAATGCAAATTGTTAAAACAGCACTTCTGAGCACAACCAGTTTGAGTAAGGTTTAATGCCCCACCAAACATGTTCAAAAAATACCAACTTGAGCTGTGAAAACTTTATCATATGATTATTATTATTATTCTAGTTCACATCGGGGACAGGTTTTTACAGGTCAAAAGACCCAATCAACAGTGTCGAAGCACTGAAGGAAGACAGGATCCTAAGAAGTATGCTTCAGTCCCATCAGGTCCAACCTGCAGTAAGAAAAAAATGCACAAAATACAAACACATAAACACAAATGAGTGATATGGGCCAGTGTAACAAAACCCCATTCAGAGAACTGTAAGAACTGCTCATCTAGCCTAAGTGCACCAAGTTAAGTTCAAGTGCTTCCACGTCATTCCACGTCAGCCGATCAATTTTCGGGCATTTTCGAGAGAGACAAGATTAAGTTTGAAACAGTTGTGCTGCGAAAGGATGGTTTGATGTTGAGAACTTGTTCAAGAAATCCATAGAAGTTTCGTAACTCAAAGGGGTATTGGACGTGGAATACGTGGAAGCACATGAAAGTTAACTCCACTGCATCGGCCAAAGAAACACAGTCGGTCAGCGGAATGACGGAGTGGTCAGCTTTAACGTAAAGGACGCCGGCGACACGGAAGAGCGTTGGCTGCGTCACACCTCGGCTGTCTAGTGTTGCCACTGCATTGTCGACAGTGTCCACCTTCACACACAGATAAGCACACAATTCATTGGTCATCTTGAGAACATGTTGGTTGAGCGGATTGTCTTAACTGAAATAAAGATTGTTATTATTATTATTATTATCTTTGGTCAGCCAAAATTCCCTTGGCTCCTAAACTGAAATCATTGTCAATGGGAGACATGCTGTATTGTCACCATTTCTAATGTCTGTCAATACTGTCCTTGGTCCTTAGCATGTCCTAAAATTCCACAAAAGAAAACTTAGCAGTGATGAGCCATGGCAGGAAAAAAACTAGTTTTTTTAAGAAAAAGTTTTTAGGTGTTTTGGGTTTTAATGTATCAAGACTGGACACAAAATTATGACCCAGAAATTCACTAAGAATATCTCATACATGATACACCCATTCCCCTGCCACATCATTTATGTGTGGTAGATTTATATCAATTCTCATCAGAGTAATTAATAGCTGGTTGTTATTTCACCAACAAGAATACATATCTAAATTAGATGAAATGGGAAATTTGAATTACTAACTTCAAAATCCTGGAAGAAGTTGTCAAAGACAACTTCAGCAGTCAAGCGAGGCTTCTTGACAGCCCGCTGAGGAGGTGCTGGCAGCATGTGTACCAGACATCTGAACGCCACTTCTGTTTTCAGGTCTGTAAGCCAATCATGCACACGCACAATGATCACTTATAAACGTTTCACTTTGTCAGTCACTGAAATTCCCAATATAGTTCCCAAATACGTGCAGTAGCTACCTGATCAGTTCCGTGAAGGCTACTCTTGACGACTTGACTACTATTATCACTATGATGTCATCAGTGCTTGGATGCTATTGCTTGGGCGACAGTAAGGGCATACTGGTACAGCCTCCAGTGATCCTAGCTGTTCTCTTATTTGGCCTAACCCAGGGTAAAACTTGGACAAGGAGACCAGTAAGACAAACATGATTTTGTATTAATATTATTATTACTATACGAACAAAAAAAATTGTTGTTATTAGTAAATAAATCACACATTAACTACACACAAAACAAAAAATGTGACCATCCTGACAAATTTTGAACCTGAATGCTAAAGTTAGTTTCAGACATTTCAACGCAACAGACCTTCATCAAGATCATCAGTCACAGTTTCCAGCAGAGAGCTCAGGTTGCGTTGCTCGGCAAGCTTCAGAATTTTGAACTTCAGTGCTGGCCAAACATCCTGCAGTCGCTTCTGTGAATCCTCAATCGCACGAAACTCGTCACGAATCTGAACACACATACAAAGCAGCTTTTTAGTTGGCTGTTTACTTTTTATTTAAGCTGTAGTAATTCAGTTTGAACCGGGATGTTTGTGAACTGTGAATGACTACTAGGCCCATACATTTCAAAACCAACAGCCAACAATGCTAGTAACCCAATACTGTTGTAATATATTGGTCATATTTATTTTAATGAAGTGGCCTAAGTACAAAGACCATTTTGTAGGGATAGGTCGGTTCTGAAATTTAAAAAATGGTTTGGTTTTGGCCAAATAACCATGGTTTGGATTTCTGTGATTGACAAGAAATAACATCAGTCATAAACATACCTTTTGTTTGACTTTTTTTGTTATTAATAAGACAGAACATTATTTGGATTACTAATAAGCAAAAAATTCCTTTATTTGCTCAGTAGTGACTCAAAGCCGTCAAAGAACAGTTTTTCGGCAGAAACCAGAAAAGCGGTTTTGGATAGGTAGTTTTGGAAACCGACCAACACCTATCCCTAGACTTGTGTTAAAATTCACAATAGAAGTTTCATTGTCACTGACAAACACGACTGACTTAGTTATCGAAAATGTTTACTGCAAAAAAAGAGATTTGAATTTTTTTAACAAGTGGCATTTATTGTGTTTAATAACTACAACAAAAGTCAAAATGCTATTTCTGATTATCACATGCTTTTATCAGTATTGCTTGCAAACAGGCATTCAAGAGTCAAAAAGACATGTACTGCAGTGGGCATGTCCTGGAATCGTGGATAGTGACGTATGATTTCTGTGATGGATGGATGCTGCGACACTATCCACTCCCGTCGTCGGGGGCGCGTTTGCTCCAGCAGCTGCAGTAATAGCTCTGTGTTGGCTACATTAGGCCGCTGTTCACGCAGCTGCCGTACGGCTTCGGAGTCGTCACCGTCCGTCGATATGCTGTCCGACCTAAGTCAAAGGCAACCAATGTTCAAGACATCAATAACACCTGTTGCTACTTTTGATAAATTATTTTACACCACAGTCAGAGAACCAGTTTAAGTGGTTTTTTAAACCTAAGAAAATGATATGCCACACGGAACTTACTAGGACTAAGGATTGATTGACTGACTGAGTAAGGCTTAACGTCCCACCAAACACATTATAGGTCATATCTGGGACGGACTTTTACGGGTCAAATGACCCAACCAACAGTGTCAAAGCACTGAAGGAACACACAAAACTAAACCAAATAGAACAAAACACCACAGTCCAGCGTTACTCGTGTTCTGTTCCACAGATACTAAGACCCATTTAAAGGTTAGGGGAAAAGTCAGAAAAATGAAGTTTTTGGGCTCCAAGATAAACCACTCTTGTAAAACTTGGCTGGCTATTGAAAGCAGGTAAACGTAAGGACGTGCAGAGAATGCATGCCAGCAATGACGGAAACATGATTGTACATAAGTACGTACTGCGATCTGCTGACAGTCCACAGTGTTGTGATGTGTTTGCAGTGAGAACGCCGGCCCCTAATATAATACTCAAGTGATCCTGTGAAACCTTTACGACTGTACAAAGATCCCTGTAGCACAACACAGAGACAACAATACAGTGGATCTATAGCAATATACTATATCATCAACATTTCAACTTTCTAGTGGAGGCTTCACACTTGACATTTTCACAGTTAAACAAATAGGTCATCGAGGTCGGTACCAATCGAAAGCCTGTATGCAACTTCCTATTAGTGATTAATAGTAACTGACATCCTATCTCGTACCGTTTCAGAGTTATCGCAGCTTATTGTTCAAATTTTGGACCCCGCATTGGGGGCTTAGGGACAACGTAAGACTTTCATGATGGGCTCACTGGGAAGCACGTAGCGGACATCCTGTTAGTGTTAATTTAACTTTTTTTTCGCTAGGTGTTACGGCTGAGGCGCTAAGACCGAATATTGGTTCAAAATCGGCACAACACTTGCGTATAGTAAAAAATCTGGACATATCTTTCTCCCACAATGTGCGCGTTTGACATACGGACGGCTGGACAGACAGAATTCTCATCGCTAGACCACGTCTGCATTCGATGCAGCGCGGTAAAAGACAGACAAAAACAGAAATCAGAAAAGCTGTATAAAAATCGGGACAGATCTTTCTTCCGTTTTGTCACAATTCACGCGTTTGACCGACGGACTGATGGACAGACAGACACCTTTCTCATCGATAGTCTGCGCTGGCATTCCATACAGTGTGGAAACAAAACAGTGAAAGAATTAACTCACATAGCCAGATGGAGTTTCGTCTTTGAGTACCGGAAAGGACTTGACAATGGATGCAGCCATGGCCTCTTTATCGTCAGGAGATGGCCTGTCTTGCCTACAACCGGTATTATAACACCTCCAGTAAGTCAACTGGTACAGAACTCGTTATCGTTCAAGCCAGACAGATACAAACAAGTATCTCTATTCAATCCTGATACTGCTTTTAATGCAGTATATTTTCCATATGCACACAAGAATTCACAGTACAAAAAAAACGACAAAAATAGTAAACAATAATTACCTCTCACAATTGTTCATCAAGTAGCGTCCAGCCACTTTGACCAAGAAACGCCGTTCATTGTCTGTTGGTAAGTTACCAGCTTGCAGCTTAGCCACAAGTTCCTGACCAGTTGCTTGGTGGCTGAGTATATCAGCAACACAGCAATCCTGAAACATGGGCATGAACCAAAATTGTGTGCAAGATGGAATCCACATTTCAACACTGAACTAACTGATTCAAACCAAAGACAATAGAAATATAAGTGGCATGTGTCCTTTGGCAGTGCCTGCCATTAATGCACTCGTTCTTGTTAACCACTGTGAATGTCGTCAATGTTGAAATAACAGAATGATTTTAGGGAGGCAGGACTGCTGCACAGATAAACAACAATTAATTGACGTTAATGCACTAATTAATTAATTTTTACCGTCCTGCATGAAATGCAGACGCGGTCTAGCAATGAGAATTCAGTCCGTCCGTCTGTCTGTCCGTCAAATGTGTGGACTGTGACAAAACTGAAGAAAAATCTGTACAGATTTTTATACCATACGAATAATCATTCTGCCTAGTTTTTGGAGAAAAAATGGTTGGTGAGGATACCCCTTCTACCTGAAATTTTGGGTCACCAACCCCCATTGGAGCGAAATTGCTGATTTTGAACAGATATTCGCTCGTATCGCCTCAGCTGTAACATCTAGCATAAAAAATTCAATTAACACTAATTAGGAAGTCCACTACACGCTTTCCAATGAGCCTAAGATGATCATCATATGTAGCTCCTAAGTCCCCCGAAGGGGGCGCAAAACAACCGATTTTCGTCTAAAATCGCACTTCACTTGAAGAAAGTCTGCTACAAAGTTTCTGTGTTTGAAAACTGTCAGCGACCCTGCACCACAGTCTCTCTACAACAGCTGAGCTACTTGTCATTTATGTCTTGATTTTTTCTAACAGTGTGTTTTATACAATGCAATATAAAGCAACAGGTTAGTATTACCACAAGTATACAAATTCCATAAACGTTAAATCCGTAGGAAACATTCATATGCTAGCAAGCAATGTTATTTCAGTGAAATTAGGATAATATTACCATAAACGAATTCAGTCTTCGGGGCCGAGTCGAAGTTGGCGTAGACGCTGATGTTGATGTTGAAGTAGATGTCGTTGCAGCCTCTGTAGCAGTTGGTGCAGGTGATGTGACTGTATTGCTCCACTCCAACACTAGCCTGCGCTGACCCATATTAAAGCCAAGCTCCTTGAGATCAGCATCCGTTAACAGCTTTAAGGATCTGCTGGTGATCCCGTTCTCTACAGAGTAACATAACAGTATAATTGCGACTACTATATCACCTTCGTGTCAACCTGAGAGAGACAAAAATGACTATGAATGTAAATATTTTGTTAAGTTTGAAATTTTTGAACCTTTATCAACATCTCTAGTTTCCAGCTGAGCAACGTAGTAAGCACGGCATATGATACGAGTGTGTCTGTCTGTCTGTTACATTCAGTTGGTCACACACACCTAAATAGTTTAAGATATTGAAATATGCAGTGGTGGCGCTACACCAGAGTGCGCCATGTCAAATGACCTGGCTGAAAGATCCACCGCCCTGACTAATGAACTGGTTGAAAAATTTGTTTTCCTTCGGTAATAGTGTGAACAGAAAATAAAAATGTTACCATATCTGACCGCTTTATTTGTTATACCCGGTATTTTGAGTATTCTGACAGTGAAACAATCAGTGGCATTGGCAGCCTGTGTTTTGAGGGCAACGACTAAAAAAGGTGACCGTCAACTTTTTAAGGAAAAAAAGTGCATCCGGTGACCTGGCTTGAGGATTTAGGGGTTCACCCCAACGAGTGCACTAAAGAGAGGCACCCCCTGGGAAAGGGGCAAAATCTAATGAAGGGTGCAATATATGAGGTTACTAAAAAACAGCACGATGAACGGAGGTCCCCCATACACATACACGGTATAAAAATCTGACTCATATTCAACTACTAGGCAACGTTGTGCGGCCATCTCAGCATTAGCTGAGCGCTTGTCCCATGACTTAAAGTACCGAAATGTTACCTTCTAACTTTTGCGTCATTTCATCCGACAGATGATCCACCTCCAAAATGCCAGCAACGATTTGTGCTACCGCCATCTCCTAAATCACCAAAGCAAACACACAAACAAGTTGTATCCACGTACAAGATGCAAGTACGAGAGTTACACATCAAAATAACAGTAATGGCACACAATAAGCAGCAAAATTCAAAGAATGACAGCCTGCAAGTGCCTGCAATAAACACATAGTGAAGACTGACAGCTTTTCAGACACTTCATAGCTATCAATCAATATTCAATTATGAGTGTCACACATCAGAATAATGTAACTTGCACACATTAACCAGCTAAATCCAAGAATGAGTGTGCCCCTTTCATGACAGCACTAAAACAAATGATACGGCAATCGAATCAGCTCCTTCTTGATACATCCTACACACAAAGAATGGCAGTATAATGGATGATAGTCTGCAAGTGCCTGCAATAAACACACAGCAAAGACTGACGGTTTTGTCACAGACACTTCGTAGGCATGAAGATGACGAATGAAGCCTGCAGTCTCCACACCTTCTACAACAACATACCATGTGTCGTCACCAATAAGTGACACAAACTCTAAAATTCTCCCGAAGGTTGGCTCTCCCGTGTCTGTGTTCATTGACGACAACAGAAAGTGTCCATGCTTGTACTGAACAGTGGACACACACAATTTGCTGCAAACAGCAATTTCATCATGTAACTCAACTGCAAACTGCCGTTGCAGACATTCACGGTAGGCAAGCCTGTCAACAACCTCATAATGATGCTTACCAACAGTCGTCACAGAACGAATGTGATTGTGTGTCAGCTGTGAATACAGTGCATACTGCTGATGACGATAGGCAAGTGTGTAACAGATATTAGTGAAATTACTGACAATGTGTGCACATCTCTTGAAGAAAGAGTTCTTTAGTTCATACCGCATACAGCTCATACCAGTCAGTGGACCTGATTTCAGAACAATTGATGGCAGATGTACGAGAAAGTGATGTTTTGGTCGCAGCTTCACATGCTCACTACTATATAAGTCAAGAAACCAAGACAAATGATCAGAAATCACATTTTTCAGATATGCGACAGTATCAAGAGTGAATCGTGGAGCAAAAATCATGTCAACTAAATGCGACAGGTGCAACAGAAATTTCCAGTGTACATTTGTATACGGCACATATTTGCCAATAGCAAGTGGCAGATACTTCAGCAATGCCATATACTGTATAGCCTTCATTGATGGAACAAGTATATGCCCAGGCTCCACAATCTTGCTGATCTCAGCAGGTTTATGACTCTGCTCCACCGTAATTTTACCCCACAACAGCTGAAACTCTCTATTCACAGTGTCAAGTGTCACACATTTATCTGAAATGCACAAACCACTCAAAATACAGCCAAGTTCAACGGGAACAATGCCTTCCATCACAATGTGCATTATATCTAAACTAAAATTCTCAGTCACATGGAAACCTGCAATTTCATTCAACTTACAATCTCTTTTAATGCCCCTACAATGAACTTTACTCGCTTTTTGTGCAGTTACCAAACCAGCAAGGTCTTTATAGTACTCCTGCGGAGTCCGTCTCTGAAACATCTCCTCCCTGAAACATCTCTGTATTTCATCGCTGGTTGCATAACACATTGTACAGAAATAACTGCCTGAAAATGACTCAATAAAACCAAACAAGCCATTCAAAGCCAAATTGTCACAAGTAACCTGCAACAAGCTAGCATATACTGTACACTGTCCTAACAGTGGAAAAGTACCCTGCAGTCCAACACTGCTCAGCTCCTTCAACTCTGCAACAAACTGATCTAAAATAGGTTCATAGCCATACACACTGATATCATGGCTGTAGCACAGTGCCAGTAGGTGTACATTACCAAAGCATGAAATAAACTGTGGAGGTAGATTCTTCACAGTATAAAAGAAAACCCCTACATTGTGCAATGAACTCTGGCCACGCAATGGATTTGTTACACCCAATCCATCATAAAACAGTTGAATCTTAATTGAAAACTTTGAACAATCTCCGAAAAGAACATGTTCACGACAGCGGCTCCCATCTGCAAAATTACTCAAAACATCTGGCTCACATTTGTCCTGCAACAATGCTTCAACGTATGATTTATTCTGCAACAAACTCTGCAAGGTTTTCTTGACAGACACATACTGGAATGAATCATACACAAAGCCACTTCGTCCTCCATGTGACTCCAGACGGGCTGCAAATGGTACAGACACAGGACATATAGACAGTGGATGATGTGCAAAGAAATTATCAATCTTGTACCGGGACGACAAAAAATCTAACGGCTGCCGACAACTATCAGTTCTGTTTTCCAGATTTAATTTAACCTTATCAATGATGTCCTTACTGACACCTGCATCACACAGACTATTCTCCACTTCAACCTGGACCAAAGACATCATGCTGTTAGCCATGCTGTTGAAAGACTGAGCAATTTGAGGAACAATTCCATATGGTACGCTGCTGTTAGCTCGCAATCCTGCCACAAGCGAAACTGCTTCACTTCGAATTTCATGAAAAAAATCAACAGTGTCAACACATTCGTCTAGTTCTACCATGCTAGTACACTCAGGAGGCTTATCAGTGCCTTGGGGGTCCGGTTCGTCATAGTCAGCGCCTGAAACGCTCTGGTCACATTTGTCCGCAACACCTGCCACGACATCGCTATGAAATGCCTTAATATGACGCATGAAGTTATACAGCTGGTTAAATGAACTCTTGCAGTTTCCTTGTCGGCACATTATTGGCATTACGAGATCACCATTATCACGATGCCGGTATAAATGAACCTGCAACAATTTCACGGACTTCACAGCTTGCAGCCCGCAAACATAACAATTGTACATGACAACGAACTCAGTTAGCTAACTATTATCACGAAAATCGTACGTATACCTGTCGATTGATGTAGATTTTGCGCTTCACAAACTTCAACCTCACCGCCAAACAACAGGAAAGAGTAAACATAAGCAAACAACTTCCGGTTCTTAACATAACGTATAAACGCATTCGCACATTAGTGTGGGAGAAAACAGGCTGCACACACAGTGTGCAACACGGTGTTGCACACTCTCAGCGAGAGTGTGATCCCCTGCGAATATC
>Ga0209562_1000524_pt1 | contig 13116 bp, 12 predicted proteins | sample WorMetvacBELIZE2_FD_187399 | JGI IMG/M metagenome (GOLD analysis project Ga0209562, IMG submission 187399) | Marine gutless worms symbiont microbial communities from Max Planck institute for Marine Microbiology, Germany - Olavius vacuus BELIZE.2... | ecosystem: Host-associated > Annelida >...
CGTGTCAGCCTGTGGAGAGGAAGGCGCTGGCGGCGATCTTATGACCGCCGTGAAACCGGCCTCTATGAAGCAGGAAATCAGCCCAATAACTACCTATGGGTAGGTTTGAGTAAGTCTGATAGAACGGTGAGCAAAGACGGTCTGGTCTGGTTGGGAGATCCTGCGTGGGGGAACCGGAAGCTAACGGCGCATCAATTCAAGGAAATGTGGGAACTCGACGGGGAGGATAAAGGCAAAATCCTGCTAATCGTGCCAGAGGACCGGCAGCGATGGGGTCAGGTCAACTCCAAATTTTTCGGAAACCCAACGGTAAACACTTCCATGCTGGAGCTTATCTCGCGTGCTCCTCAATCCGTCCCATGGGACCTTGTGGTGACGGATACGGAATTTTAGATGCCGAAACGGATAAGTCGCGTTGATGGGGGAACGCATCCAGGCATTGCCCGATCGGCTCGCGCCTTCCTTGCACCATATCAACTTGTGGCCGTAGTCTTGGACATCAGAGCAGGCGAAACCCTGGAGAGCCCCTTAGAGGACTTGTCCCCGACAAGGGATACCGAGCCTAGGGTAGACCGCAGGAACGCCTTAGCGAGGCTCTCCGTGGCTGTTAGGGCCAACGACGAGACATGGACAAACAAAAATAGGGCACACAAATGAGAAACCCGCGCTGGTAGTAGACATCCAAGCGCGGGTTAGATAACCGTAACAGTGAGTAGCAGCAACGGTCGATGAAAATCCTACCTGCTCGAATCCCCTGTTGCAAGGTTCCAATCACGGGGACTTGGGAAGTGACTACTGCCCGCTCCCCGCTTGCCAATCCGGGGACCGCACGTGGGCAGGCCCTACGCGCCGCGTAAATTTCTAGGCGGCAATTCCTGTGGGCACGATCCCCAGCGCCCCAGGCTCACGTTAACCAAACCGCCCAAGACCGGCAAGGGCGGAATCCCCTTCGTGCTCTCGCGCCTCACGGCTCTACTCAAGAGCTACTACGATAATCCGCGCCAGATCATCCCCTCCCTGGACCTAGCCAACGGCAGCAACCGCCAGCAACGCAGCGAACGCCGGGAAGCCTGCATACTCATGCTAACGGTCCTCCTGAAATATACCGACCTCGCCAGCCTGCGAGTCGGCATCCCCACCGAAGACGGTTTCCTGAGCCTTACCGTGGATTATCTCGCCAAGCAAACCGGCATGGCTCAAAGACGCGCAGAGCGTGCCCTGGCCGATCTGAAAGCCGCTGGCTTAGTGACCATTGCCCAACCCCGAAAACGCCTTCCTGATGGCTCCTGGAAAGGACTGGCAGCCGTCAAGGCCGTATCCCGTCACCTGTTCGCACTGTTTGGCTTGGGGGATATACTGAAACGCGAACGCAACAAAGCAAGCAAGCGACAGGCAAAAAAGGTCGGGAACCGGGAGACCGCCGATCAGTCCCGGTTGGTATTGGCACTGAAAGCCTTAACCGGAAAGCTGAGCAGCAAGCCGAGCAGCAAGCCACCGGAAGACCTGGAATACCGCCGTCGCCTCAACATCAAGCTGGCAGAACTCAAGGCTAAACACTGGGACTGGACCAGAGATCGGCTCATCAATGAAGCCGAACGGTTGCTCCGTACCTTCGACCCACGCCACGGCTAAAACATCGCCGATCAGGGGCCGAAAACGCCTCGCCGCATCGATTCTCAACACGGAGCAGCGAACCAAACCACACAAATTTAGGCGATTCGTCGGACTGCCCGATTCCTCGTTCAAGATTAAGTGTCGGGCATTAATCAATATAAATAGATCAAGAGGGCACAGGCAGGACACGACCGCTGAAAAGTACCACCAGTTCATATGAACAGTTGCTTACGAAACACAACGAGGCGTTCCCTGAAGACTAGCCGGTTAAGGCATCGGAGGATGCTCTCCAATCAAGGTGACACCCCCCAGCCTCAGAGATCGGGGTAATACTCCCAGGAATCGAAGCAATACCTCCAAGGATCCTGTCCACAGGAAACGATCCAAACGATAACTCCGCTCTGTTGCGGTCCATGCAACCCATAATCCACCCAGATCATAAAACACACGAACGGAAGATGAGACGCCAGGTTTACACCAGGGAGTAGACACCAACCGTGAGGAAGAACCCCTACCAGCACGAGCTACATTCATTGCTGAAGGAGAACCTCGAACTAACCGGTTGAGTGAAAAGCCGAAATATTAATACTAGACATAGCATACTATGTAGTAACAGAATTGATTACTAGCTACAGTCCCCTCGCTCTCCTATCACAAAGTCTAGAGTTAGACATCGCACCCATCTAGACCAAAGAGGAAACCATGAGGCAGTTGATCTTAATTCCACTATTTGCAGTCCTCTGTCTAATAGGTCTCCTCCATGCTGCTGTTCCGGATAAGATCCCATTAGAAACCACAAAGGAAAAAGGCTGTCTGGGTTGCCACGAAGGCATCGAAACGATCCGCGAAGAGACCAGCGCCATGTTGATGGCTATCAGGGCGCTAGGTAAATCTCAAGGCGATCCAGAAGGCTGCGTAATCTGCCATGGTGGCAACCCGCGTGGCCTGACAGCCGAGGAGGCACACCAAGGCGTGCCCGATAAGGTATCGAAAACGGGTCCCAAGACCTTCTATCCAGACCCAGGCAGTATCTGGATCGCCAACAATACCTGTGGTCAATCCGGTTGCCATCAGGGCTACCCCTACCGGTTAGAACGCGCCCTGATGAGCACCGAGGCCGGCAAGATCCAGGGCAACCTGCATACCTGGGGCATCGAGGAAGTCCGAAACTATAAGGTTCCCTGGGGCAATTACGCCGTCGAAGACACGGACGGGCCGACGCCGACCGTCGGCACCCGGGCCTACAAGGCCTATATGGCTAAACTGATCGAGGAGCACCCGGATCAACTGCCGACCAAGCTCGATCAGATCCCCCTGCCCTCAGTAGAAGAGATCGAGGCCAATCCCAAGCTGGCGGGCTTCACCTATCAGCGCCAGCAGTGCCAACGATGCCATGTGGGCGTCAAGGGACGCGAAGAGCGCGGCGACTACCGTGGCATGGGCTGTTCCGCCTGCCACATCCCCTATAGCAACGAGGGCTACTATGAAGGCGGCGACCCGACCATCGACAAGAAAGAGCAGGGACACATGCTAGTGCACCGTATCCAGGGTACCCGCAAGGCTAAAGTCAAGGTACATGAAGGAATGGAATATTCCGGTATCCCCGTCGAGACCTGTAACTCCTGCCATAACCGGGGCAAGCGGATCGGTGTCACCTATCAGGGTCTAATGGAATTTCCCTACGGATCGCCGTTCGACAAGCAAGGCAAGACCCAGCCCAAACTGCACACCAAGCAGTACCTCTTCATCGCCGACGATCTCCACCACCAGTACAACCAAAGCCGCCCAGAGAATCCCCAGGGCGGCATGCTGTGCCAGGATTGCCACACCACCATCGATATGCACGGCGACGGCAATATCTTCGGTACTACCCTGGCTCAGGTCGAGATCGAGTGCCAAGACTGCCACGGTACCCCCCAGGCATTCCCGTGGGAGCTACCACTTGGTTTCTCCGAGGAGTTTGGTAAAGAACTCACCACCGAGGCTCGGGGGCTAGGCGATACACCGATCGCCGAGACCCTGATCTATGCCACCAAATATGACAAGAAGGAAGGCTACCTGCTCTCCACTCGCGGCAATCCCCTGGGTAATGTGGTCAAGGACGGTAAGCAGGTGACGCTGCACTCAGCTACCGGACTGGATTTCCAGGTCCCACTCCTGAAGCAGTTGGCCGAGGACAACGCCTGGAAGAGTCCAGATGCTAAGGTCGCCATGAGCGAGGTGACCAAACACAACGAAAGCATGGAGTGTTACACCTGTCATGCTTCCTGGGTACCTCAGTGCTACGGCTGCCACGTGCAAGTCAACTACGGAAAGGATAAGGACGGGAAGCCATATCAGGATACGGACTGGATCGCTGGGGGCAGCGAGCGATTCGATAGCGGCCAGACCGCCGAGTCCCCCCTGGGCACCCATGGCTACAAGCGGCCAGGCAAGGTGTTCGAGAAACGCTCCTATCTGCGCTGGGAGGAGCCGGTGCTTGGCATCAATGGCGAGGGTCGGGTGACTCCGCTGATGCCTGGCTGTCAGATCGTCTATACCGTCATCGACCGGGAAGGCAAGGTAGTGGCACTAAACCAGATCGGCGAGTCGCTGGACGAACAAGCGGCACTCGGCCAGGAGCGGATACCGGACGCCATCGACATGGCCCCGGTACAGCCCCACTCAGTCCAGCGTCAGGCTCGTACATGTGAGTCCTGTCACAACAACCCAAAGGCTTTGGGTTACGGTATCTCCGGTGGTACCTTCCAAGCTAATTATTCTGAGGACATCGTCGAAGACCTGATCGACCAGAAGAACGGCCAGCCGATTCCCGGCCGATATCAGATCCAGATCCCCGGAATCCCCGACTTGGACTACGATTGGTCCACCGTCATCAAGGACAACCAGCAGGTACAGACCGTTGGGACCCACTGGCCCTTATCACGCGCCTTGACAAAGGAGATGCGCACGGGCATGGAGCGCACAGGTCTCTGCATAGGCTGCCATCGTGAGATGAGTAATGTTGAACTCTGGTCCAAGGTCGCAACCGATGGTCAGTTGACTGATGAGCAGCACATCGAGCTGATGAACAAGATGTTCAAGTCCTTGCATACTCGGTGAGGAAGTAACTGAGCCCCTGGCGGATAGTGATCAAGAGTCTGCATCCATATGGTCAATTCCGTCTTCACTATGAGCGCGGTTTACATAGAAAGGAGTTCCTGTTTACCAACGCCTCATTCATAATGTTCTTAGTAAACGTCTCCACTGAGACGCCATACTTGTTCATCTCTTCCTTCTCATAAAATACGGCCAGTGCAGTATCAGGAGAAGAGTCAACAATTGCTTTTAATAACCGTCTTTCGGCGATTAGGAGAAGACTCAACCACTATGCACTGAAAGTGCATAGGTTGCTCTTGGACTGAAAGTCCGAAATCATTCGGGAGCTGACATTTCCTGTTGTCCCAACACCCGATCCGATCATCCGAACAGGTTTTCACCCGGATCGTTTTTTTAGCCCCGGACATTCGCTGTGAAGAGACGGTATGATGACCACTTCTTCCACCACTCATGAATGGCTTGAGAGAATACCTGTGTAGCAGCTAAAGCCTTGCACTAAAGTGCATAGTTTTGGACTAGCGTGCTGGGACAATAAAAAATTCATATATTGAATTAACCTTACTCGGTCAACTAGTTTCCATTCTGCGTCACTTATAAAAACGCTTCGATGATCGCCGCCGCCATCGCCTATGCGGAAAAGATCGCTGAGGCTATCAGCGATAAGATCCCCAAGAAAACGCTGACGGATAGGGGCTTGTTATCGCAATGGATCGACCAGAACAAGGCGAAACTCCCGAGCGAGCCCTCGGAGAAGCAGATCGCCTTCGCACGTTCGATTTCCGACCGGAAGAAGATCGAAATCACACCAGAGACCCTACGCTCACGCTCTGCACTGTCGGCCTGGATTTCGACGCACGTCTGATCTATACCGGACCCGATCGGCACCACCGCCCCGCCTTCGCACGTTCCCGTCAATCGATGGCGAAATGCAGGAATCGTGCTCGGCTGCGTATTACTCGCATCGATCGCAGCAACCCAATATCTACTACCACCCGGCATTGAGCGGACGCATTGCCGACAGCCAGCTTTACTGGTCGTGGAGTTGAGGCGTGTGGAGCTTCACCTGGGGATCGCTGCACGCCGAGACTATCAAGGCTGGCGTAGCGATCTTCACCTCCGCCACGGCCCTGCTGTTACTCCCTTGGGTGCTTACACGTGGGGTTCGCGCCGCAAACTGTCCGCGATCCAAGGGCTTCACGGCACCGCGCATTGGGCCTCTCGGTCGGAGATTCTGAATAGCAGCTTGCTCCCGCCCGCAGGAATCCCATCTCAAGACGTCTACGTGGGCGCTTGGTTCGACAGCAAAGCTCGCCTGAATCGTTACCTCCGCCATAACGGACCCGAGCACGTGCTGGCCTTTGCGTCGACCCGATCGGGTAAAGGTGTCGGCTTGGTAATCCCGACGTTGTTGAGCTGGCCTCACAGCGTGGTGTGCTACGACATCAAAGGCGAGAATTGGGCGCTCACCTCTGGTTGGCGAAAACAGCACGCCGGGAACAAGGTCTTGAAGTTCGACCCGACCACACACGATGGATCCTGCGCCCAATTCAACCCACTGGCGGAGATCCGGATAGGGGAAGATATGGAAGTCGCCGACGCGCAGAATATCGCCACCATGCTGGTCGATCCCGACGGGAAGGGCCTGGTCGATCACTGGGCAAAGACGAGCCAGACGCTACTGACCGGTGCGATCCTGCATTGCTGCTATAGCAAACACACGGAAACCGGGCACGAGGCCACCCGGGCCGATGTGGATGGTTTGCTGGCGCATCCCGAGCTTGAGATTCAAGAAGTCTTGGAGCAGATGCTCGACCATCCCCATTTGGGCGACAAGCCGCACGAATTGGTCGCCAGAGCCTTACTCAACCTCAGCGAGAAGGAACTCTCCAGCGTGGTGTCCACCGCGTTGAGCTTCCTCAGCCTATACCGCGATCCGGTGGTCGCGATGAACACCAGCCAGTCCGACTTCCGAATTCGGGACCTCGTGCACCATGAGCTGCCGGTCAGTCTGTACCTGGTCGTCCGGCCAGCCGATGCAGACCACCTACGTCCCCTGATCCGACTGATGCTCACCCAAATCGTGCGTCGGCTAACCGAGCATATGGACCCCGAGGGGGCCGCAGCGTTGCGCAGTACCGGCACCGCCTGCTGCTGCTCATCGATGAGTTCGCCTCACTGAAACGACCACCGTCATCAAGGAAGCCCTGGCCTTCATGGCGGGCTACGGACTCAAGGCATACCTGATCGTGCAGGACCTACAGCAGATCCACAGCGCCTATGGCCGTGACGAGGGGTTGATCGGGAACTGCCATATCCGTATTGCCTATGCGCCGAACAAGATCAAGACGGCGAAGCTGCTCTCCAGGATGGCAGGCCAGATCACAGTGGTGCGGAAGCAAACTTCGGTTTCTGGGTTGCGCTCCGGTAGCTGGAGCCGAGGGTCGCGGACAGAAACCATGCAAGAGGTTCAGCGCGCCTTGATTACCCCTGACGAGGTGATGCGGCTGCCATCAGCCAAGAAGGACGCTCATGGCAATGTCCTGGAACCGGGACATTCGCTGGTCTTCATCGCCGGGCAGGCCCCGGTCTATGAGCGGCAAATCCTCCACTTCCGAGATCCGACCTTTCAGCAACGAGCACAAATCGAATCCGCTGACAGATAAGTCAGACGACGTATCGCAGGCATCAAAGAGAAATCCTGAACGAAACAAGGCCGAAGGAACGGAGTCGGCACCTAGTAGAAACTCGCCAAGGAGGAAGATCAAAGAGCGGATCGGAATCTGAAACAAATGAAACGTAAGCGCGATGAACATCAGCATCCAAGAATAGTTTCTAAAAACGACAAGATGCCTTGAATTCCGCATCCACAGGGTGTAGAATAAAAACTACACACACCCTAAAGAATATGAGGTATACCCAGTTATGCCTAAAGATAACCAAACATTCGGAGAGTTCTTGCGCAGCGAACGTAAGGCAAAAGAGATTGGGTTGCGTGAAATGGCTAGAAAAATCGGAGCTAGCCCCAGTTATCTATCGAAAATCGAGCGCGGTGAGTTTCCGCCGCCAAGCGAAGACTTGATAGCGACAATAGCAAAATTAATTAAGCACGACCCCAATGAAATGATGGCTCGCGCAAATCGAGTTCCATCTGAGCTAACTGACATACTTAGAAAACGCCCAGATGAAATGGGTAGGCTACTGAGAAGCGCCAATAAGAAAGATTCCAAAGTCCTCAATCAAGTAGCAAACAAGCTGGAAAAAGGAGATGGAATCTGGTGAAAGACGAGCGCGTCCCATTCTTACACCAGAACACCATTGACGGGAAATCCCAACAACTAATCGGGAAATACGAGCTTGACCATAATTGGGATGGAAACCCACCAGTTCCAATCGAGGAAATTATCGAGAAACATCTCAATTTGTCATTTGATTTTGATGACCTATCCAAAGAGGAGGCTTTAGGATATATCCTCACCGATGGCAATATATTCATCGATGAAGGACTGGACCCTGAAAAACACCCATCACAAGAGGGACGCTATCGATTCACGCTTGCCCACGAGGTAGGGCACTGGGTACTTCACCAAAGACTGCTCAACTGGGAAACGATGCAGCCTTCGCTTATCGATCAACAGGGCAAACCCGCAATTGTTTGTCGGGAACCCCAGGTTTTCCCAACAAGCAAGAAGGCTAATCTCAAACCAGAGGAATGGCAGGCGAATGCTTTTGCAGCGTGTCTTCTTATGCCATCTAAGCTAGTCCTAGCTACCAGGAACGACCTCGGATCTGATCTTCATCCAGATGCTCTTTGCCAGATATTAGCGGAACGTTTTGAGGTATCGCGTACCGCAATGCGGATCCAGCTAGAGGCGCTCGATCTTTTCCATGAAAGCACCCCCCCTCAGCACGCCCTACCTTTCTAATTAGACATCTCCCATGTGATCCCCTTGCGTTTGCGCCCCGATTAGTGTTGACTGTATCACCAACACGCAATATCGTAGGGATGCTGAAGATGCAATCCGATCAGACCTGGAGTCGAACATGAGCAAAAGTAGAGACCGCACTGTATACCGCCGCGATAAGGACACATGGGTCAACAAGCGCAACGACGCCGTCCGCGCATCGAGCCGTCATGACACACAACAGCAGGCGAGAGAAGCCGCCAAGAGGATGCTTCAGAAAGCGGGCGGCGGCGAGCTGACGACCAAGGGCCGTAACGGCCGCATCAGGAGCAAAGACACGATTTCTCCCGGTCCGGACCCTTTCCCCCCGAGGGACACCGAACACTAGACATTCGGCCTGAATCGGCAGCTCGAATCTACCAGCTCCAATTTTGGGGTGTGCAGGCACCCCTGCATGGCCCCAACCGGAGAAGGGAGCGCATTAGCGCTCCCCCCACTGGAAATTGTCAATTTCCTCGATCATGTCGCCAGCGAGAAGAAGGTCCAGAGCCCCAGAAGCACCAGGGCGCTCGAAACCTACCTCGACTTGCACCGCCACTCTGCTATCGGCGCGGCGCTCACCGGCGGCGAGCGAGCCCAAGGGCATCGCTATGCCTTGCGCCCCGATTAGTGTTGACTGTATCACCAACATACAATATCGTAGAGGCGTGGAAGATGAAATCCAAATTCATCACAGCTGAATCCCTCTCCGAAGCGATCCAGTCCGCTGGCCTGGACGCGCCCAACGTAATCGAGCCGGGAAAGGCTTGTCGCTTCCCTGGCCTTCGCAACCCCGCCTCCACCCACGCGACAAATCTGTCAGCACAGGCCCAATCAAACCGCTTCCGACCGCACGACAAATCTGTCGAAGGCTGCCCGTCACTTGCTGACATTCCAGGTCAGCAGGGAGGGTTGGCGCGATGATTTCATACCCGCTTAGCGCTGAGGAACTAACGCGCGCACTCGACGGAAAATGGACCGGAAACCATGGAACCGCCTGCTGTCCGGCTCATGACGACAAGAATCCGAGCCTCTCGATCGGCGAGAACCAGAAGGGAGGAAACCCTCTTGTACGCTGCCATACGGGTTGTAGCCAAGAGGCGATTATCGACACCCTCAAGGAGATGGACCTGTGGGCATTCAGGCACAAAAGGGGGACCGATACCCACACCAACCGACACATGACCAAGGTTGATCCTAAGCCGCAGACACGAACAAAGGAGAAGCCCAAGGGAAAAACGAACGCAGAAAGAGCACGTGAAATTTGGGACGAGTCGCTCCCAGCAGAAGACACCACGGTAAGCATCTATCTCGCATCGCGCGGGGTAACGATCTCGATTCCTCCTTCGCCCCGCTTTCTCGCATCCCACAAACACACGAAAAGCGGTGGTGAGTTTCCCTGCATGGTGGCGCAAGTAACCAACAGCACCACCGGCGAGCCGATGGGTATTCATCGCACATACCTGGCCCCGGACGGTAAGGGCAAAGCGCCGGGCGATCAGGCAAAGATGATGCTTGGCCCCGTCAAAGGAGGGGTGGTGCGCCTCGGAGAGCTAACCGAGACCCTTATGATCGGCGAAGGCATCGAGACCTGCCTTTCCGCGATGCAGGTAACGGGTTATCCAGCCTGGACCGCACTGTCATCAGGCAATATGGCGACGCTCAGCCTGCCCCCAGGCAACTACAAAGTGATCGTACTTGCCGATGGCGACGACGCTGGCGAGGCGGCGGCGGTTGCCTGCGCTAGCCGGTGGGTAATAGATGAGAAACGGCATGTGTCCATCGCTCGGCCTCCGCGAGGCAAAGATTTCAACGAAATGTTGCTTGACCATCTATCCGATCACAAGGGAAACGGGGTAACACAGCATCCCATCCTTGAAATCATCAATGCCGCCGAAGAAATCCGCGATCCCATTGATGAGCTGCTCGATGAAGTAAAGAACGGCACTTTAACGCCAAAGAAGCTATTCAGTCAGAAAAATATAGACCGGCTTGCGCGGCGGCACGAAGAGGATGACGGCCAAGCATTCTATGAAGGTTTTCGCAATAACATCCGGGATGCTTGTATTTGCCGCATTTCCGAACTCGATAAGGCTATAAAAAAGCGGACCAAAAAAATTGGGGCCAAAGTCCGTGTCGATCCTGACGCATCCGGAGGCAGTTGGAAAGACGATCCAATTATGGGTGGGAAGGGCATCACAACACCAGCTGGCTCGGATACGTTTGACGAAAATAGCTGGATGAAAGAATTACACATGAAGATAACTAACGGGGGAGTGACAATCAAAAACACCGTCTACAACCTGAAAATCTATCTTAGCAAGCACCCTGATATAAAAGGATCATTGCGGCTCAATGAGAAGACTAGCCGGGTAGAAATTACCCGTCCAATTCCTGGATCGGAAATCAAAGGCAACCTCCCGCGCTCATTGATGGATGAGGACATTAGCGCCATACGGACATGGTTGTCAAGTGAAGACTTCACTTATTCTTTCCAAACAGTGGCTCAACAGATTGAAAACATAGCGAAAGAAAATGCTTATAACCCATTGGTTGACTGGATTAAGTCTCTACAGTGGGACGGAACCGAACGGCTACATGAGGTCATGCCGAAGGGGTGGAGCACTGTCGATAACGCCTATACCCAAGAGGTCGGGGCGCTTCTCATCAAGGGAATTGTTGCCCGTATCTTGCATCCGGGCTGTGAGTTTCGATTGGTGCCAATCCTGATCGGTCGGCAATGGATCGGAAAGTCTGCAAGCCTGAAAACCCTGATGGGTGACAAGTGGGTTACCGATCAACTCATAAAACCAGCGAGTAAAGACACCTTACAATTGTTGAGGGACTATGTGATCGCGGAACTGGGCGAAGTGGATGTGCTGCGACGGTCGGAAGTCGAAGAGCTTAAACAGTTTATCAGTTCTCGATACGATGACATAAGAGACCCTTATGCGCATAAGCCGAAGCGTCACCTGAGAAGCTGCATTCTGGTCGGGACGAGCAATGAATCGGTAAATGGGCTGCTAGCCGACCCCGGAGAGAATACGCGGTTCCTACCACTAAAAATACTGGACAAAGTTGATTTTAATTTCATCGAATCTAATAGGGATCAATGGTTCGCCGAAGCTTCGGCATGGCTTGAAGATCGAGATATAGAAAAGACTTTCTTCAAGCTCTCCAAAGAAGCCTCAGTAATCGCCGACGAACTGCGCGACGAATATCGTACAGAAGAGCCATTAGAGGAAGCTATTCAGGAATACGCCGCCAAACACAAAGACGGATTCACACCTGAGCAATGCGCTCAACACCTAGTTGAAAACAAAGGAGCAAATCATTGGCACTCCCTAAAAACACAGATTGGTAAGGTCATGATGAAAATTGGATGGAATAAACAGAGAGTCCGTTCTAATGAACACCCTACAGGAAGGGTGACGATGTATTTTCCGCCACAGGCGTCAGATGGGCACAAAATCTCAATGAAAGGAAAAAAACCTGACTTGCAATACTGCGAGTATTGTATTCATTTATCTGTCATTTCAGACAACCAACATGAAGGTTTGTGCAAAAAACAGAACAACAAGCACGTTCATCGATTCACGAACCAGTCGGGCGGCTGCAAACTCTACGAAGCGAAGCCCGGCACTTCCTGACCGCCTCTACCACGGCTGTCGGCGAAGAAGTGGTCCTGCTGCGGTCAGGCTTCCGGTTAGGCTTGGTCAGGCTTAGACGACCTTAGTCTAACCACAAGATCCTTACTGCCACAAGGGATCCAGGGCAGTGGTCAGGCTGGTCAACCTTATTTGGCGAACTTCTATATATATGCGGTACTAGGGTAAATAAATATATACATATTTATCTCTATACTTTTCTTTTTTATTTTTTTGAAGGAAATAAGCCTTACCAGCCTTACCACTTGTCATAGGTAACTGATTCTACATGTCTTTTTTCGGTCATCCTTACTCAATTAAGCCTGACCAAGCCTGACCAGTGGACAGACTTAGTATGAGAACACAGCACGTGAACACTTCGGGCCAGAAGGAGGACGGACGGGATTCCTCGCCAGAGCTTCCTTGCGCTCATGGGGAGCTTTTCAGTGAGGAAATCTGATGAATTTATCGACTCAACCACTATGCACTGAAAGTGCATAGGTTGCCCCCTGGACTGAAAGTCCTAAATCATTCCAGGATAATGTTTCCTGTATCCATAGTTGGATGGGTGACGGTAATGCTCCAAGTATTCTTGAACCATTTCGTCCGTTACATTCCCTGTTGTCCAGGTACCATACCCTATCGCCCAAAAATGCTTTCCCCAATATCGTTTTTTTAGCCCCGGACATTCGCTGTGGAGAGACGGTATAATGGCCACTTCTTCCACCACTCATGAATGGCTTGAGAGAGTACCTGTGTAGCAGCTAAAGCCTTGCACTAAAGTGCATAGTTTGGGACTAGCGTGCTGGGACAAT
>Ga0209562_1000525_pt1 | contig 13112 bp, 15 predicted proteins | sample WorMetvacBELIZE2_FD_187399 | JGI IMG/M metagenome (GOLD analysis project Ga0209562, IMG submission 187399) | Marine gutless worms symbiont microbial communities from Max Planck institute for Marine Microbiology, Germany - Olavius vacuus BELIZE.2... | ecosystem: Host-associated > Annelida >...
ATGAAATTGCAGCATACCGATTGCATTTTTTTTCCTGGAAAGAGTGTCAAAAAAAGCTCGAAAATTTACGAAAACTGAAAGAAGCCGATGGAGCAGAATCTGCCGATTGGCAGGAGCAATTAGATCGTTTTGCTACGGTAGATTTGGACCTGGCAATCCGGGAGGGTTGGGAAGAAAAAAAAAGCGGATTGGAAAATTTATCCGCTGTTCGACAGGCAATTTCTTTCGTTTCCTATACCACCTCCGATGAAACTGAAGCTCCACTGGATCGCCTAGAAAAAGCCAAAAAAGAGCTCATTTCCGTGGAAAAATTTTTTCCAAAATCAACTCAGTGGATAGAACGGCTTGATTTTATTATCAATGAATTGAAAGACTTGCAGGGTGATGCTTTTCGCGCAGTAGAATCTCTACAAGAAGACGCCGAAAGTTACGAGCTTATGATGCAATCTTGGGAAAAAATTAGTGCTCTGCAATACCGATATCACAACAAAAATATTTCTGAATTAGTAAAAATTCGAAACAGCCTCCAAGAAAAAATTTCTACTCTTGGTCAATACGACCATCGCATTGATGAGCTAGAAACTTTCTGCGAAAAAGAAAAAAACAAATGTCGTGAAATGGCGCAAAAAATTTCTAAAAAACGACAAAAAAATATCCCCGTTTTGACGGAGCGCATTACCGAACTAATGAATGAGATGGGGGTGGGGTTAGCGCAAATAGAAATACGTCAAAAAACTTCCGAATTTCTAAACGAATGGGGAGGCGATGAGCTGGAATTTTTATTTTCTGCCAATAAAAATTTTCCGCTGCTGCCAGTTGCTCGTGTTGCCTCTGGCGGGGAATTTTCCCGCCTTATTTTGGCGATGAAATTTCTCAGCCGAGGAGATAAAAATCAAACCCTTATTTTTGATGAAATTGATACTGGTGTCTCTGGGGAGACGGCTTTTTGCATGGCTCGGTTAATGAAAAAAATTTCTGAAAAAAATCAAATCATCGCCATTACGCATCTGCCATCAGTGGCCGCTTTAGCAGGAAATCATTATCACATTGTAAAAGACCACACTGGACAACAATCACAAACACAAATTGAAAAAATTTCCGCAGAAAGACGAGTAGGTGTTATTGCTGAAATGCTTGGCGGAAAAGATGGTGGTAAAAACGTTTTAGAACACGCCAAAAAACTTTTGAATTAGTTATGATAAATTACGGGGTTATGAGAAACTGTAAATTCTGGAGAGCTTTATTTATCCACAAAAATAGCTGATAGTTAACAACTAACCATTAACAGCTTTTTTATCTAACAATCCATCGTCTAACATCCAATTCCCACTTCTGCGGGATTTTTATTGACATGTACCAAAAAATCACCAAAATCCTCGCTGATTTTTCACCTTTTTTTGAGTTTACCTATGAATGCTTTTATAAACTTTTTCAAGAATCGTATTAGCGAATTACACAATATTACCTGGCCTACTCGTAGGCAGGCAATTCATAGCATGGGTGTGGTATTGGTCATTATGTTGGTTACTGGGATTTTTTTGGGATTTTTGGATTCTATTTTTAGTCAATTAGTTAATTTGATTACCAAGTAAATGAGCAAGCAAGATCCGTCTTTGGGACGACACTGGTATGTGATTCATACCTATGCTGGATATGAGGATGCTGTGAAAAAGGCATTGGAGCAACGCGTAGAAAATATGAGCATGCAAGAATATATTTTTGAAGTGATGGTTCCCAAGGAAAAAGTTCGAGTTATAAAATCGGGAAAACAAATCGTAGAAGAAAAAAAGATTTTTCCTGGGTATGTATTGATCGACATGATCGTAACCGATGCTTCTTGGTTTTTGATTCGAAACACCCCAAATGTGACGGGATTCATCGGCTCTGGAAACACTCCAGTTCCTGTGTTACCAGAAGAATTTGGTCTTATCCAAAAACGAACCCAAGATGACCAGCCACTAGCTGAGATAAGAATAAAAGTCGATGATCCGGTGATGATAAAAGAAGGTCCTTTTGCCAATTATGAAGGGGTGGTTTCAGAAGTAAATCAAGCCAAGGCAAAAGTAACTGTTATTGTCTCTGTTTTTGATCGAGACACCCCAGTAGAGCTCGACTTTGCCCAGGTAATCCCTAAAATATAATCGCCAGAAGTTCGCGAAAATTTATCATTTATTTTTTAATTTATCATTTTCAGAAATGCCACCAAAAAAACCGTTTAAATCTAAATTTAAAATTCAGCTCACCGCTGGGAGTGCTACTCCTGCGCCACCAGTGGGTCCAGTACTCGGACAGCATGGAGTAAATATTCAGCAGTTTTGCGTACAATTCAATGATGGAACTCAACAGTTTAAAGCTGAAGGACTTATTGTTCCGGTCATTTGTTACGTTTTTGAAGACAAAACATTTGAATTGGAATTTAAGACTCCACCAGCGTCTTCGCTTATCAAGAAAGAATTAGGCATAAAATCTGGTGCCAATACCCCCGGAAAAGAAACCATCGGAAAAATTAATCGTGCACAGCTCGAAAAAGTTGCGGAAACTAAAATGCCAGATCTTAATGCCAACGACATGGATGCCGCAGTAAAAATTATCGCTGGTACAGCACGGCAAATGGGCCTGCAGTCCGAACTTTAATTCTTGTCCCTTCGTGGGAGCTCGTTTTATTGCGGGCATTATTACCACTTAATTTATACATTATGAAACAATCTAAAACTATCCGAAAGGCTTACGAAAGCTTTGATCGTTTGCAGGCTTATGAAGTACCAAAAGCCATCGAAATTATGCTGGAACATGCCAAGACAAAATTTGACGCTACCGCAGAAATTCATTTCACACTCGGTATCGACCCAAAGCATGCCGATCAACAAATTCGCACCACGGTTTCCCTGCCACACGGAACTGGGAAAACGGTTCGTATTGCTGCTTTTTGTGAAGATGAAAAAGCCAGGGTCGCCAAAGCTGCTGGCGCAGTAGAAGCCGGAGCCGATGAATTAATCGAAAAGGTATCCAAGGGTTGGACCGATTTTGACGCAGCCGTCGCCACACCAGGAATGATGAAAAATCTCGCGAAAATTGCCCGAGTTCTCGGGCCACGAGGACTAATGCCCAATCCAAAGGCTGGAACAGTAAATGATGATTTAGACAAAATTATCGGCGAACTAAAAGCTGGTCGTATCGAATTTCGAAACGACAAAGATGGTATTGTACACACTGTTTTTGGAAAAATTTCTTTTGGCGATAAAAAGCTGCAAGAAAATTTATCCGCGATAATTCAGGCTATAAGAGATGCGAAACCATCTGGACAGAAAGGTATATATATGAAAAATATCACCATCAATTCCACTATGGGTCCCGGCATCAGAATTGCCGTTTCATAATTAGCTCAAGCAAGGTTTTTCAAACTTGATGACTGTACATGAAATTCTTCCTTCATTTTTTTTCCGTTCTTTTTTCTGTTTTTTTGCTTTCCGGATGTCAACTAAATTCTCCGGAAACCGAAAAAGACAACCAATCACTTACCGATAAAATTTGGTATTGGGTCGAAACATACGACAACAATGATTTAGAAATAAAACCAAAAAAAGAGGGAGTTTTTTCTGCTATGTTTCATGGCGACGGACAAGTTTCCTTTGGCACCGACTGCAATAGTGCTGGTGGTTCTTATGTTGTGGAAAAAAATCGTCTTTCCTTTGGATCTATTCACCAAACTAAAAAATACTGCGAGGGATCACAAGAAAATGAATTCCTTTCGTATTTTAGCGAAGTGCAAAACTATTTTATCACCGAAGATGGCCAATTAGTATTGGATCTAAAGTTTGATACAGGTGGGATTATTTTTCGGTAAAAAAAATACATATTTTTCCGCAGGAAAAATCATTAAACTTTTTTTGTGCTAGTGTGGTGTTTTTTCGGGAAAGAAAAAACAAAACCAGCCCTCCAGTAATCAGCACAGTTCCCAGAGCTTTTTGTAATCCAATGGCGTCCGAAAAAAACAACCAAGCGAGCATTAGTATTAGTATTGGTTCTAAAACAAATATTAAATTAATTTCCGAAATTGATAGGTGTTTGTATGCCTCAAAATAAAAAATTCTTCCTAAAAAAAGTCCAAATAACTGCGACAATGAAAGCAGCAAAAAAGGCATTAGCGATATTGGTTCTAGTGTTTTTGTTACCCATGCTATAAGTAGTGCAAAAAAAGTCATTGTTACCGCTCTCAAATAAGCAAAACTTTTGGAATCTATCTTTGATCCATATTTTTTTACCAAAAAACTTTGCAGCGCATAAAGTAGCCTTGCTCCCAAGATTATCACGGTTGCTATTAGTGATATTTCCGCGGAAATGCCTGATATCACCATCAGTCCAATAATTATTATCGCCATCGAAAGCCACTGCCAAATTGTGAAGCGTTCGTGTAAAAACAATAAACTGAGCAATATGGTAAAAATAATTTCCGATTTTCCGAGCAGGGTAGAAATGCCAGAGTGTGTCTCTTTGAGTCCAATCCATATACCAAACGCTCCAATGGTTGTTAATAAGGACACCACCAAAATTAGTGTAGCGCGACTTTTAAACTCCTGTTGTATTTTTGTTAATTCGCCTTTTCGCATAAAAAACAAAGAACCCATAATAGTGCCGCCCAAAAATCCCCAAACGGTAGCATTTACAGGGTCTAGCTCCGGATAATTTCTAAATGTCCAGTCGACGATGATATAGAAAAATACTACACAAGCCAAAGAGAGTAAAACATACAAAATACCTCGTGTGCGATTTGTCATGGGTTATGCTTAATTTGTTTCGCGGATTTTTAGTTTTTCTACCATTTTTTCCAGTGTTTTTTCTGGGTTTCCCCATAGCTGCACTTTTTCTTCTTGGTCATCCAGAATTCCCATATACCAACCATTTTCCGCGGATTTTATTACATAAATATCATTCAGATATATAATTTTGTCCGCCGTTATTAGTTGATCGTTTAATTCTACTGCAAAGTTATCGGGGCGGAAAAATAGTGGTTCAACGTTAAGCGCTTTGATGATTAATTTTTTGTCGTCAGGTGAAATTTTTTCTTCCGATAAGAATCCTTCAAATATCTCCATCTGATTTTGTAATTCTTTTTTAGCTAAAATTTTATCTTCCAAAAAAATTTCGCCACCCTGTTTTTCCCAGAGCGGGGGATTACCCTCTTTCCATTTATACATCGTTATGCCATATTTATCATCTACCGCGTATGCTACTCCCTTGTATCGCAAATGATGCGATAAAATCTCCGCAATAATTTTGCGGTTTTCGGATTCCTTTTGGCAACGGCAGTCGCTGTGGCAGCAGTCGCTCATTATTTTTGTTTTTCTAGGGCAGTAAGTAGTCCTTCTTTTGACCTGTCTTCTGGTTCGTCTACTACTTCGCCTCCTTTAAAAATTTTCAAACTTGGAATAGACATAATCTCGTATTTTTCCGCGATTTCTGGCGCCTCATCTACATCTATTTTTACGATTTTAAAATTATCGCCTACTTCATTAGCTAGTTCATCAATCACAGGAGCGAGTGCCTGGCACGGCCCACACCAAGTGGCAAAAAAATCTACCAATACGGGCATATCGGAATCGAGTACTTCCGACTGGAAATTATCGTTATTTACTGTTTGTGTCATGGTTAAGAGGAGTTAAAAAATCGCAGGTATTCTATGCAAAAAATGCAAAAATCAAAAATCAAAATGGAAAATTATGGATCCCTCTCCCTTGCTTCGCTCGGGTACTCCCTTTAAAAAAGGGAGGTTGAAATACCTCCCCCTTTACGAAAGAGGTGTCTCGCGTACGCGGGACGGGGGATTTTATAAACTTCCTTGCGGCTTGCGACTCGAAGCTTACAACTTGTCAACTTTATGAACTATCCTGTAACTTACTTCTTCTGTATCAGTCGACGTCAAATACTTGGCGCATCACCCAATCGATCGCCTTGTAAAGTTTTCCTTTGCTTTTTTCTTTAAAATCTCGCTGTACAAACGAAATCATTGTCTGTCCAGCTACCTCACGAATTCGTAAGTTTCCCTCAAAAATACCGCGGAGAGCTGGGTCGAACTGAAATTTTATATGACGTTCATCACACAAACCAATAATACTGAGCGTGTGCTCGAGTGCATCACACTGAATTATCGCGGAAATTTTTTTTTCATCACACACCGATTCTAGTTTGTCTAACTTGCCCAAAATCTCCGCCCCCTTTATGCCATGGCTCATACCATACGGATCAATCACGCCACAAATTTGATATGGAGCATGGGGATTGTTTTCGATGGCTTCTATTAATTTTTCCGCGACGCGATTAGCCCCCACGATGAGTGTTTGATAACTAGCCTTTTTAGATTTTTTTATTGATCTAAAAATTTGATCAAAAATTACATGGGAAATTATCAAAAGCGCACTACCAAATAAAAAAGCGTACACCGAAATAAGGCGAGAAAAAATCTCATCCAGCGGAAAAAAATACGTTACAATCAAAATCCCATTTGCCAATGCCCCCGAAGCTATCACGAGTGCCAAATCAAAAAGCTCACGTTTCCCACTACGAGGTGGTACGCGGTAATATTTGGCAAACACCATAAAACCAACCCAAATGAGCGTGGCCATACCGCTAAAAAGCGCGAATTTTTCATACGGAAAATCGGTAGAAAAAATCCATCCCGTACGCACAAAATAAGCCAGTTGAAAGCCACCATATACCAGTGCGATGTCTAAAATTATTTGTGATATTCGGGTAATAATCCAGTATTTGAGCATGTTTTTCGTTGTGATTATAAATTTAGACAAAAAGATGACAAGCCGACAAGATAACAAGTCAACGAGCTGACAAGCCATTAGTCATTAGCTATTGGCTATTAGCTTTTTTTATAATTTGCATTTTTTATTGTCATTTTGATTTTTGATTTTTACATTTTCAATTTTCATAAGTTTTCCAAAATTTATCATTTATAATTTATCATCTCTCATAATTTATATTTTCTCATAATTCAAAATTTAGAATTCATAATTTTTTATTAGCTCACAAGCTATTAGCTGTCAGTTTTTTTATAATTTCTGGAATATTTTGTACATCGTTTTGGGTCTCAAAACACCATTTTCTGCTATTCCTACGCCCAATAATTCTACGGAATCGTATACCAAAAAAGTACCGACTTCTTCCTTATCAATGCGTATTTTATTGCCGCACAAAAATCGTTTTATGTCGGCCACATTGTCGAGTTTTATTTTTTCTAAATGGATTATTTTTTCCGCTGGCAATAAATTTTCCACAGAAATTTCCGCGGCATTTTCTAGTGTTGTATCTTCTATAGCAATGCGTTTTAAGCTTACACACATGCCACCGCCTCTAAATTTCTTTGCCAAATCTCGTGCCAAACTCCGAACATAAAATCCGGCCGCTACCGTTATTTTTAATTCTAAAATGGGGAAGTTGTAAGCCAAGATTTCCGCGGAAAATACTTCGGTTTCTCGCGGTTTTATTTCAAACGTTTCACTTTTTCGTGCGAGGTCATATGCCCGTTTTCCATTTATTTTTACCGCGGAAAAATTGGGTGGAATTTGCGTTATATTTCCAACAAAATGTTTTTCTAGTACATTTTTTACTTCTTCCGCACTGGGTATTTTTTCTAATGGTTTTTCTATTGTGTCCGATTCCGGATCGAGTGTGGGCGATGTTTTTCCTAGCTCAAAAACTGCGATATAAGTTTTCCGCGATTTTTTGGTGTAGGGAATTAAGCGAGTAGCACGATTTACCGCGACTATCAAAAGTCCAGTCGCAAAGGGATCGAGTGTTCCAGTGTGTCCTACTTTTTTGGTGTTGAATATTTTTTTCACCTTTCGGCACACATCCGCACTAGTCCAATCCCTTGGTTTATCGATCAGCAAAAATCCGCTGTGATTCATTATTTCTGTGGATTATTATAGCAATTTATGATATAATGAACAGATGGCAAAAGGTTGTAGTGATAAACTCCGAAGACTTAAAGAAAGTGGTAAATCACCATGGGCAGAAAAAAAATGGGAAAAAAGGAGTTGTGATGTTTCCAGGGAAGCACAAAAAAAACTGCGAAAAAAATGTACAGGAAAAAAGTGCGAAAGAAATCCCAAAAAACCACCAAAAACTGCAGAAAAAACTCGATCGCCAGAAATTATTTATAAACTAGGATCTTTTGATAAATCCGTAGAAAGCTTTAGAAGTTTTTTTAATGCTGGTTTTTCTAGTGTTATGGTAATGGATGGTCACGGAAATAGCATTATCAGCGAACTAAAACCAAAAAATTTAGCTATAAAAAACGAATCAGTACATATAAAACAAGATTTTGTAGATGCCCTTCGAAAAGGGCTCTCTAATAATCCAAAAAAAGACTATCCATTTTTCTTTTCGTGGTTTCTTTCCCGAAATCTTTTTGCGTACGAAATTAAAGACATAGAGAATGCCAACAACAATATTAATAAGAAAAATAAGGGCGATGCGTGGACGAATAGTGTCGATAAAACAACTGTCTTCAAGGTTATCGAGTCTATAAAAAGTACTGGTGATAAAAAAAATGTTTTTGAAGTAGTCAAAATACTATCTAGTCGATATCCATTTAAGTATTTTTCGAAAACTAATAACAACCCCCTGCAGAAAAGATTTATAGAAAAATTCCGCGATATTATCCCCTATGTTCCCATTGTAGAATCTAGCTATAGTCCCTCCAAAACTAATAAAGTGCCTGCCATTGGTCTTTTTCAGATAACCCAAAGTACTCTTACCGAATCCCATGAGTCTTTTACTAAAAAAAGTAAATTTACTCCACCAGTAGTGTTGGAGAGGCCAATAAAACCTGGGGAGATTGCGTCCCCCAATCTTACTGAATCACCTATTGAGTGGTTAAAACATTGGATTCCCGGGATTGACTCTGATGCAGAAAAACAGCAAGATGCTGAATTTGAAGAACACTATAGCAAGCTTCAACAATATCAAAAAAGCAAAAAAGAAAGAGAGGAGTATGACAGATCTCCAGAAGGCGCTGGCTACGTTTTACAAAAAGAGCTTGATGTAAATGGATCAAATATTAATGACGACAACATTAAAAAGTTACTAAAAGATCCGAAGAAAAACACACTCATCGCACTACGAGCCTTTGAGAAGCTGGCACATTTAGTAGATAAATCTTTGCAAACAAATGGCTTATATATAAAAGAAACCAGCAACGATGAATACATAGATGTATGGGTGGCTCTTGTGGTTACTGGGCACAATTCTGGTATTGGAAATGCTAGAAAAATTATAAAAAGGATGGGAGAAAAAAAGAATCAATACCCCAATCTTTCCCTATTAGACTTAATGCACCAAAGCACTCTCGACTTAGTTTTTAAAACTAACTCCATTGGAAAAGAAGTTTTTACCTTTTACCCGCGGATTTTAGCTGCTCGGCAAGTCCATCAGCAAGAGCACTAAAAAGTCTCGATATTTTTATTTGCTTCCTGCGACTTTTTACCTATAGTGGCCCAGCTTTGCCTCCGTCAAATTGGCGGACGCCGTTTTTTAACCAACGACCAGAAAGCATGAGAAAATACGAACTTATGGTTATCGTAAAAAGCGATCTTTCGGAAAAAGAAGCCGAGGAATTCGCACTCAAGACCCTTCCAAAACAAGTCGAGGACATTGGCGGAAATATTACCTTTTCCGATTTTTGGGGTGCTCGCGGTTTTGCTTATCGTATCAAACAATATAAATGGGGTTACTATGTAGTTTTTCAGGCTGAAATTCCTGCAGAAAAATTAGCTCCTTTTCGTCAGGATTTGTCTATCAATCCAAGTGTTTTGCGATATCTCCTCACCCAAGTAGATCCAAATGCTCCCGAGCCTCGAAAGTATAGTGAGATAAAAAAAGAGTATGAAGCGCAAGAGAAAAAATCCAAAGACGACAAGACGGAAAAATCCGCAGAAAAAGAAAAAGAAGAAACACCCGTTAAGAAAAAAAAAATAAACACCGTTCCGTCTATTTCCGATGATGATCTCGATGATCTCATAGAAAAATCTACCAAGGAAGCCTAATGCCAAGGGCAATTCACTATTATCCCATAATTTATCATGCCTCCAAAACCTAAAAAATACATTTGTCCTTTTACTCGTAGTGGCGTTAAATACATCGACTACAAAGATCCCAAGTTGCTCGCCAACTACATTACCTATTACCGATCTATCCAAAGTCGTTTTCATACCGGCGTTTCTCTAAAAATGCAACGACAACTAGCCAGAGCTATCAAGCGTGCTCGACAAATGGCATTATTACCAGCGGTACGATACGAACGGTAGATCGGGTGATAGATGTCGAATGATTAGCTGACAAGCAAATAAGCCATTAGCTAACAGCAAACGTTTTTAAAATTTCATTTTAAGCTCTAGCATAGCACCCACACCTCCGTGCTTTCGCTTGGCAATCCTGATCGACTTACACTGATAGGATTTTCTTCTTTTTTATTGATATTAAAAGTGGTAGCACTGGTGGCTATCATATTTTTATCGCCTCCCAAAATGGTAATACGCGGCTGCACCTCGCCTAATAATTTTTTGGCTGCTGCGGCATTAAATTTTTCCGAAAGCGCTACAATGGCTATATCAACACTTTCACCTAACCCCTCTATAAAACTTGTTTCTGGCACATTTTCGAGTCCGCTGAAAAAAACCACGGAAATTTCATCTATAAAAAAACGATATACCAAGGCATTTTCGTTCGGTGTTTTTTTGACTTTTATCAGCACATCGGATACCTCAAACTCGCCAGGAAGTGCAATAGAAAATGGCTCATTGGTATTTTCTTCTGGGTTTATGGCGGTGTAGCACACTACATCATTTTTGTGATTTTGTTGCGGATTTATGGCTACGGAGGCTGTTTTGGAAGTTAGTGAAAAGTGATCGTTTTCGTGCCATTGGATTTTCATGTATATTTTTGATAAAATTACCCTGGCATTCTACGAAAAAATTAATTTTTCACAATGCAGAAAATTTTAGGAAAAAGTATTCCCAACGAAGTCGCGTCGGCAATACTGGCACGACAATTTGCTACGGAATTTTTGGAACCAATAAAAAATTTTACAGTCTTTCTAGACGGAGGGTTGGGAGCAGGAAAAACCTTTTGGGTTCGGGAAATATTGCAGTATTTTGGAGTGAGGGAATCGGTGATTTCTCCAACGTATACTTATATGCAGCTGTATTCAATTGAGAACAAAAAAATTGTTCATTTTGATTGTTATCGTCTCAAAAATTCTTCCGAATTTAAAACAAAGGGATTCGAAGAAATAGCTCACGACTCCTCTGTTTCCAAATTTGTAGAATGGGGAGAAAATTTGGGAGTTGATTATTGTCGAGAATTTTCGGGTACGCATTTTGTCGTAAAACTAAAACATGGGATTGGTGTCGGAATGCGTCGAATTGATATTTTTAAATCCACTCCTGCATGAAAAAATTTGTTGTCATTGGTCATCCAATTAATCACTCTAAATCGCCCGCTATCCACATGGCAGCTATGCACGATTTACGCATTTCCGCGGATTTTTTGGCTGTTGATGTTTTGCCCGATAATTTGTCACATTGGTTTTCCAAGAACATTTCGCGTTATGTTGGATTGGCAGTAACCATACCCCATAAAGAATCCGTGATGCCTTTTTTAAATTCTATTACTCCAGAAGCAAAAGCCATTGGTGCCGTTAATACAATTTTTTGGAACGGTAAGAAAATTGCTGGTACTAATACCGATTGGATTGGCGCTTTGCAGGCCCTGAAAACTGCCGTTCCTCATTTGCCTGGCAAATCCGCATTAGTATTGGGCGGCGGCGGTGCTGCACGTGCTATTTTATACGCTCTAAAAAAATCCAATATTACGATTTCATTATGGAACAGAACCGCGGAAAAAGCTCAAAAATTAGCATCAGAGTTCACCGATATTTCGGTTATCTTTGAGCTTGAAAAAACACTATTTGGCACCCAAGACATTATTATTAATACCACCTCGGTCGGCATGGATTCATGCGAAAGTATTATTTCTGCGGATTTTTGGCGATCGCATCAAACCGCTATGGATATTGTGTATTCTCCACCAAAAACACAGTTTTTATCCAACGCAGAAAGTGCTGGCGCTACCATTGTCACGGGCGAAAAAATGCTTCTTTTCCAGGCTATGGAACAGTTTCGAATATGGCACGGAATAACACCAAAATATGAAATTATGCAGTCGGCTATGAAAAAGTGATGTTATTTTTTTTGTTTCTCCAAAATTTCTTTTAATTGCGGAGCCATCTCTCTTAGCAGATCTTTTGCTGGCACATTTTTTATCTCCATCGAAATTTTTTGATTTTCGGTATGTACTACGATGTCAGAAAATACGTTTTCCGGGGCGTTATAGCTTCCATCAAAAATTATTTTTCCGTTTCCATATTTTGCCTCCAAAAAATCGAACCATTTCAATTCCTGTGTGCGAGCTAAAAATTTCTCAAATCCTATAACGATGCCAGTTTCTGCCTCAATTTTTCGCAGTATTTTTTTTCGCTCCGATTGAATATTCCAAACATTTTGAAAATCGAATACCCCTTCTTCTTTTTCTGGTTGTTTTGGATTCCAGTTTTGTATTTCTTTTATAGCTGTTGTGAGGGCAGTTTTTTCTGATATCAAACGTATCTTTTCGTCATTTTTTTGTAGTGTCGTTGCATTTATCGTGTGTATTTTTGGATCATAAATGATGGTGGTTTCGTAATCCTTATAAAGGATACCTTTTGCTAAAATTTCCCCATTTTTCCTACTTTCGTACTTCGCTGAGCGAGTGATAAATTCCTCGCTGTCGAAATTTCTAAAAATGAAAAATTCCATTGTTTCTCGATACTCATCTTCGTTTGAGTCACCAAAAATATCGGACAAATCTATTTCATTTTTTTCTGTCTCTTTTGGGTCTTTATTTTCCAAATCGCTATTGTTTTCCAAAAAAACTTTTACGTTATCAATCTCTTCCAGGCGAAGACCCTTTGCTCCTGAAATTTGTACTACTTGGATAATGATTTTTTCATCCGCGCTAAAAACTTTTCTTCCCAAAATTTCCTCCAAATTATCGATTTCTAGTTC
>Ga0209562_1000526_pt1 | contig 13103 bp, 8 predicted proteins | sample WorMetvacBELIZE2_FD_187399 | JGI IMG/M metagenome (GOLD analysis project Ga0209562, IMG submission 187399) | Marine gutless worms symbiont microbial communities from Max Planck institute for Marine Microbiology, Germany - Olavius vacuus BELIZE.2... | ecosystem: Host-associated > Annelida >...
GTTATATTCTGCAGAATAATAAATTGTGTATTACATTTTATACAATAAAGCAAACTTTATTAAAATGTTATAATAAAACAGTTACTTGATAAAGTAACATAAAATGTCATATTCTACCAGAGATTTATCTCTAGACGGTGGAGATACCGTTAAATTTAGGCCATCATCTGCTTCTGGAGCTGCACCTAAGAATTTTTTGAAGGATTCTTTAGTATTACAAGATAGAACATTTTTCCACACTTCCACATATCTCTTGGAAAAAAACTGATTTTCTTTCTACATGAAAATTTCATCAGAGATGTAGCTGTGGACAAGTAAGTCTTTACTAAATTATGACAGCCACTTTGGTGGAGTTTGCACCCTTTGAGTGCTATCATCACTCTTGTTGACAGTATTAAAATGTCTTGAGTTTATGCATAGGTTTATGTTGTGTTTGTGTGTGTGTTTTTGCAAGACTTGCAAGACTTTTCTTTATCATTGTCATTTTGCTGTGATAGGATTATTTTTGCGTATTTTCTTCTGAACATTGTAAGTTTGGTGGTTGTTGCCAGTGATGTGTCTCCAAAGTTACCTGCTGTGTGTTTAGTTAAACTTTGCATACTCACTTCGTTACTATTAAAATGTGAAAGCAGTCATTATGTGAGCAAAATCTGAACAGTGATAGGTCATGGCTGTATGTTAAAGATACTTGTATTTATTATTAAAAAGCATGACTATAGCTGCATTTGGTACAAGTTAATTTCTTTGGTCGTCTGCAGTATGCTGTGTTTTGCTGCAGGGCAACGATCATTTGAAATGAACATCACCGTCCCATTGTTCATGTATGACTCGGAATGGGGCATCATGGGATTAATCAACGGCGAGTAAGTAAAACTTGTTGACGTTAATGTAGCAGCAGATACGTCGACTCGGTGATTCTCGAAGCTCAGATGTCTCAGTTGCATATAACATTTATATGGGCTAATTCGCTTAGTGATTGCTGAGTGTGAAAGCACGCTTATGTGTGCTATGACAGGCATCCAAGTAATGAGTTCAGCTATGGCAACACGTCTGTGACAGTGAAAATGATGAACCAGGATGGAACATTCTTGCCTGGAGAGATGACACAGGACCTTGGATATGTAAGTGACTCTGACATTGAATTAGTTTATTTAATCATAATATTTTGTGTAAATATGACACCCGTTTTTCTAGTATTTGAGACAGTTATTTTGTAGCTGTCTGTAGTTGTCGCTACTTCACAATTCTTGATCTACTTTTTCTGTGCCATTACCCATTTTATGTTTTGTAGTTTAAACAATTTATTATGGCTGAGGCTGTCCACTTGCACCACTAACTATTAGATACTGCATATTTTCATGAAATTTCTGTTAGCATTTTGCCTCTGCAGTTCAGTCAGGTGTAAAACTGTTTTCTGTCAGGTGCCGCTGTTGAAAAGCTTTGAATTTTCCATGGCCGAGATCCGTGAGCTGTGGGGAGATCCTGCCGGCAAAGATCTGTATTTTCTCGGTACAATGACAGACTATTACTATCTGGAGACTCTGACAGGCACTGCAGTCACTCACATTGTGAAAGATGGTATCCAGTTGAAGGTGCTCGGCAAGATTGTGCGTACTTTCAAACCTGGCGTGCCGTTCAACATTCAGGTCAGTAATGTGCGGAGGTTTCACGTTTTAACATTCGGTTGTTGTTTGTTACGTCATTGCTGTATGTTGCTGCTGCTGTTTCTATATGCACAGACCCAGCCATTCTAGTGGCTATATATTTTGGATGTTACTAGATGGTCTGTCAGTGTATCCAAGGAAATCTCAGATCAGTACAGCAGTATTTTTGAAGGTGGATGCACACAGTGTCAGAACACTGAAGACAACGCTGGTTTATGCAGTCGACTGTACTTATTACCACATTCGTCGAACATCTGATATTTAAGTTCACTGCCAGTTCTATTCTTTCTGTAGTGCAACACTGCTTGTGGCCATTATTATTAACCCCTGCATTGGCTACTAGTGCACTGCTATGTACTGTTGAGTTCTGATTAATGTACCTGTATTACCTGTGCAGGTAGCAGTAATGAGAAACGATGGAACGATGTATACCGGCTTCTATGATCGTCAGCTGGTTGTAACTGTCTCGTCGGAGCCTGGCAGTCCGTCGTCCACTGTGCCAGAAGATAAACAGATTATTCCCGATGACAATATACTCAACTATGAAATCTTACCGGGCATGACTGATCGCATCATACGAATTTCAGTCAGTATACGAGTTGCTGATTTGTACATCAAATTTAAATTTAATGATGTTTCATATGCTTTGGTCTTTTTTTCTGTTTTCCATTTCTGTCTGTCTCATTACTGCACTCGGTGAAATTGCTAAGCATATAAGCTAAGATAAAAAAGTGTAAGCTTATGGAAGTTGCTTTCTCACAATTCGTGACTAGGCCTAAATCTATACAAGTCGAGCCATTTTTGGCTTGTGCTGATAATTTCCAGACTGTTTCCAACTAGTAAATTATGTTAATACCAGTATATATACATATATGCTGTCTACATAAGTGTGTAAAATTTCACATTAAAATTCCAAGCTATTGCTGAGAAAACTGCCAAAAACTTCAGGGGGCTACTTTTTATGCCACATTCTGTATGCTTAGATAGATTAATTTAATTCACTTTCTAATAATGTATTGATGTAAGGTACAACATCCTGCATCAGGCAACACCGTTGAAGTAATCTGCTATCGATACTACAGCGAGAAGAATCGCTTCTTGGCTTTGACAACTTCGACTGATGACCCACGGGTAAATTATTATGCAGTTTCTCTGATATCTAATGCATCCTTCATAGTTCATTTGTAAATATGCAGTTGACAGTAGTATTGCTTAATTATGTATTGTTGCATATTAAACCTGTATGTTTACCATGTTAAGTTGTTGTAGTCATTGATCTCTCACTACTGGCATACAAGGTACTGTCTGTATCGTCACTTGATAGAACTACAAAATGCAGCTGTTCAAGCCAGACGACAAGATCTGTGGTACCTCATCTCATCAGCACATGGATGTGAACCGAGCGAACTTGGCATGCCTTTTTGAGAGCAATTCCCACTGTCTGGGACTCCTTGATGGCTGACGTCTAGTACCTAACCAGTCTGTTAACACTTTCATGTGACTTTTAAAAGATATCTTTCAACTTTGCAAGTGCCTCTGCATCTTTTATGATGCTCTGTGTATATACTGATTTTATTTTTTATTATTTTTATTTATTATTGTGTACTGGTGTAAGTATGACTGTATATGTGTTTCAGACGGAGTCTTACATGACGTTCACGGCTCGGGCCAACTTTTTTGTGAATGAAATGAATTACTTGGTGAGTTTTTGTGTTAATTTGATGTGAAATATTAAAGTTAATATTTTATTACACATTCTGAACAATTTGACTGAAGAGAGTTGCACTCTGCACTGTGTTGCTTGTAGCTAATGTTAATAATTTTGGTGATAGATTGCCGTAAATCTGGTTATTTGTTTTTGGTGAGTTAGCAGAACAAACTTTGATACTCGTTATAAAATTGTTCTTCAACTGTTAGCAGCAAAGCAGTCTTAATGTCGTTATTTGAACAGTTTGATTTGTTGTCGATGCAAACTTTCATGTTGTCTTGATATCGTTTTCTGTATGTTTTTTCTGTAGATTGCATCCGGTGGACGTATACTGCTTGGCAGTCGGCTTGTGATGCGCGGCAAACAGAAAACATTCGCCGTCGCTCTGTCTCGCCAGATGGCGCCAACTGCCCACATTGTGGCTTATGTCATCGAGGAGGGCGAGGTTGTAACGGATGCACTCAGCTTCTATGTCCGTGACACGAGGCTCTTGATGGTGTGTCTTTGCTGTTTTATTGCTTATTTATATTCATATGAACAGCAATAATCGTTAGTATATTTATTTTGTTTGCCACAGAGTTAGATCGGATTACATATAGCATGTGATTTTATTGTTATTGCTGCTGCTGTTGTGACTTCTTGGATTGATTTAATGAATGTGAGTATACTGCGTCGGTGGAATGCAACTTAATGATGACCAACCATTCGGCTATGTGACGGGTTGTTTGATGTTGGCAGTCCATAGATGTGGGACATACTGCCAGCTTTATTGCTTTTGGTGGATGATACTGCATCGAATTGTTGCAGACTGATTTGTTTGACCGAGGCAGAAGCATGTAGTGATTTTCTGTATATAAATATTCCGACTTGATGTCATTTGTCTTAATTGTCTGCTCTGAAATAACCTGTACTGCTGGATGTGTGTATGTAGCCGACCATCTCTATCAACTACGGGAAAGATTTCCGTCAGGACTATATTGAACTGGTTGCAAACGGCCCTCCTGGCGGATACGTATTCACAATGGCCGTTGACTATGAGATGTTGTGGCGTGGAGCTCTGCAGAATGTGTTTCTCACAGAACAGCGGGTTTGTGTCATATTGCTGCTGCTACTTGTGAACTGATGGATGTTGTAGTTTGTGGGATGTGAAGATAAGAAGGTGCTGGTTTGATGACCTCAGACTTGGACATGATGCATGTTATTTATTTACAGTGACATTCAGTGAGCACTAAGCATTAGTGTGCAGCACAGCAGATACAGAAGTAGTTTAATGTGTTGTGTATTGCTAATTGAAAGTCAGTGTAAATATGTAATTAATGCAGCAAAAAAACACAAATTGAAAGTGCCTTTGTTGATAGCAACTGTAGAGATAACGGAAGTGATTTAGTAACTGCAGGTAAACTGTGATTAACATGAGTAGTAAAATAATTGGTAGTAACTGTAACAAGAACGATTTCCGTTAACACGAATCTCACTGCACTTACGCATGTGACGATTGCTGGGTGAATTGCTGTTTTTTTACATCATCGACTGACGATTACTGGCTAGTGTATGTTGATTTTATCTGAGTACTGTTTCTGTTCAAAGGTAAAAAATTAATTGTTGCTTGTTCTAGGTGTTGCATGAACTGATGTCCTACGACAGGCTGGCACATGGCCCATACCAGCACACCTGGTGGATTAACGACGTCAGTGGCCAGTGGGAGAAAACTGTGTTTTTTCCAGCAGCCACAACAGGAATGGACACCAACACTACGATTGATGTTTGTATTGGACTGCCAGTGCTTCTTTGCTGTTTAACTCCTTCTCCTTCAATAGACAACATCTGAGCTATGATGGTTGTCTGGAGAGGGGAGATTATCAGACCTGTTATAGTAAGTAAGTAAGTAAGTAAGTAGTCAATTTATAAAGCGCATTACGCTGTGCTTCTAATGCGCTGCGTGTCTAATACAGCGAAAACAAGTGTGTCTTCAGGCATGACTTGAAACAGTCAGAGCCGAGCATTGGGTCCCGGAGGTGATCAGGCAGTGAGTTCCAGACCATCGGACCAGGAACAGAGAACGCCCGACGGCCGAACTTGCTGCAACGGTAACGTGGCATGACAAGTTGATGGCGGCTGGCAGAACGGAGCCGCTGGCGACTGGCAATTTCTGACGTTGGAGTGCAACATTCGATTAGATACTGCAGAGCCTTGCTTTGAAGGCACCGATGTACTGTTACTCCAAGTTTGTGCTGGATACGTTCAAGAATGTCGAGCTAGTGTAGCTCGGAGTGTAGTAGATGGGTCAAGCCGTGGTTGAACTTCCAGGTGCCACTAACGATATGTGCCACTGCATTCAGAACGCGCTGAAGCCTGTCAGTGATGGTCCTTGGCGACCTGGCCAACATGGCTTCGTTGCCATCCACACGAGTTGTGACAAAGGCGTGAACAAGTGTCTTCGCATACTCAGTGTTGAGTGACCGTCGGACCCGTCGTAGTTGACGTAGCCATAGAACGTTTATTCATGAATAAAACGATATAAAAATTATAAAAATGAGTTAAAATTATCCATAGGTAGAGTCATACATACATAGAGTGGCTGTTTTTTTATGGCCTACAATGTATACTTGTGATGTGCTGCTAATGCTACTACAATGTTGCTGCTGTAGGCTGTTGGTCTGATCATTCTCAGTGATGCAAACATCACCATCAATCAGGGTCAGTTTCAACTTGATTTGTAAGCACTTTGTATATTACACATTACCCAACACAGGAAATGTCTGTAATGGAATCACTCTCACTGCTATCATACACATCCAGTTCAGAGTAAAACCATTAGCTGTCGTTCATTGATCTTTGATGACTTTTTCAGCTTCGTGCAGATTGACACACATATTTTGCTGCTTACCTGCGTCGCAAAGCATAGGTGTGTACAGGTAAATATATACCCAACATTCTTGGGTAATAAGTGCCCTTGTATTGACCGTTAAGTTATCTGAGAGATGCATTGTAACTGCTGTGTGACAGAGTTCACTCCATGCAACCGATCACTCGGTGTTGGAATTTGTCCGCTGGCATACCAGTGCTACGACCTGTACAGAACCTGTGACGGCATCGTCGACTGTGCTGACGGCTATGATGAGATTACATGCAAGTTGAAGTTCTGTTTGTAATTTATCCACTAGCACAACATAAGTGTAATAATATATAATGAGCAAGAAATGCCATGCAACCAAAGATGTGAATTTGCAGTGTCTTTTGTCTCTAAGTCCCTAACTTTTTTTAGCGTGTACGAATTTGCTCATTATCCAAATGATGCATGGTGTCCGTTAGACATTCCAATATATTAATCATCGATAATGATATGACTTAACATTATGTTCGTTTTTCTTTTATTTACTAATAAGTAGTTGATTGTCTGAAAAGACTGTTACCTTATACATAGTCATTGCAAGTCAGTTTGTTGTAAGATGACTGGTGGCCTACCATTCATTGATCAGAAGAAATGAAGAAGGAAGATCACAGTTGAAGGCTTGCCAGCAAGGACTGACAAAAATCGATTTGAGACATGCCATCATTGTTTTAATGCCTCAGACACTATTGAGAGTCACTTTTTACTGTGTAATTACATCAGAATTATACCACAAGATGTGTTTTGATGTCCAAATTAACATAGTGATTTTTAGTGCAAATCACGTAACATTATGAAAAATAATAAAGAAAGTGTTATTTATACACTTAGTAGAGAACATAATGCATACAGTGTATAATTTATTTCAAGCAAAATGATGTAATTGTAACAAACCTGTTGGAGCAATGTCATTTTGAGATATCATCCCATGTAAAAGTTTATAAAATGATTTACTCTGTTCTTTTGTTGATAGGTTGTCATCCAAATTTGCACATTTTTGGCCGCATGAACAAGGCAACTTGTAACTTACCTAGTTCTTGCAGGAAAAACTGTTGCAGTAATGCATATGTTGCACTGCATGTATGTAGTTGCACGTATGTGGTTTCGGTGACAACTTTTAACCTAAAAATTGCAAATGACAAGTGAAAATGGTCAAGTAGTGTCACATACATCGTTTGTCCAACTTCATGCTGAAACACTGAAAGATGTCAAATGAACTGTGTATGTGATGGAAAACGTCCCCTATAACTACAACATGGAACTCTTACCATGTGATAGAATGGATTACATAGAATGCAAATATGGTAACAGCTGTAAGAACTTGGTGAGTGCACATTTATGATTTATACTGGCAGCCCATTATTTTCCTTTACAAAAAGCTTTATTTGCACTATGCTCACTGTTTACAGCTAAGACCACGTGATTGCCACTGACCAAGACATGTTAAATCTGAGCAAATCATATGAATACTATGATATAGGGTGGGCCACAAACCTGACTTTAAAAAAAACTTCTATATGTGTTGACACAGACAGCCATTCCATATATCAAACTGTTCAGTTCTTGATATTGAATCTGGAAGGCCGACATATAGTCCGTATGACAGCTGAGAACAAGGCTGTTTTGCAATAACATCAAAAGATGATTTTGTATTGTCCTTTTGTGATCTCGTAATGCAAATCAATTTTTTTGGTGTTTTTCTATAATTGTTGTTTAACGTTTGTGTTGAATATCAGGTGACCTGCCTGAAGATCAGAAGTATCGAATGAGACCAAACGAGCTGTATAGCGTCTTCTGGAACAGTCGCTACACTGATCCGTGGCAAATGTTCTGGAACGAACACTACATCAAGTAGGTTTAGGGTTTTCTATCTGCACACCGCATTTTGATTTTTAACCTCCTTAGTGGTAACTCCGAGTGTGACACAGGGTAGAGTTAAGATGCAAAAATGGTAATTCCAAGTCTTACTCAGAGTACAGACTCTGAAACAGATGGCCACGGTCAGACGGTTATAGTCACTTTGCTCTGCCTGGTGTCCATCATAAACTGACCATTCATGGCGGCATATCAATTAGCCACACTCAAGTGTCTGTCCTGCCACATAGATCAAATTGACACTTGGGACTTTTGATGTTCAATGCTTGCAACCTGGTGCAGTTGCAGTTATTGCTCATAATAGGCCGGAGTTAGAGAGTGGACATTTTGTTTCTAGTGTTAAACTTAGCTCACTGACTCACTTTGAGTGTACCATGTGTGTAACTGTCTATTCAGTTATTGGCAGGCAAGGATGTGAACAATTCTCATACAAGTTATTTCAATACCAGAATTGCCAGTGCCACTTCCGATCTATTAATGAAGTTAATAGAAAAACCGTTGTTGAAAATGGCAAAATCGCTATAGTTTACAATGATATGATGTTGTTGAGTAAGCACTGTAGCAGTATTTAGTTTAGATGCAATACTACACTCCTAGTTATTACTCTTTCAGGCACAATAGTGTGGTTGTTGACAGAATTAACTAGTGCACTTGATGACAAGAGTATTGGTATCAAATGTTGCCAAAAAATAAGTGAAGAAGAATCGCCGTTATGAAACTTATCGCTGATACTTGCATCAGTACTCGAAAAGATTGCTGATACTGTTGGCATCAATACCAGTACTGCGATATTAACAGTAGCAGTAGCAGTAGATATATGTGATGTTCTGCTGTTGCTGTCAACAGGCAGGTCGGTCAAGGAGAAATACGGGTACTGCAAGATGAGACAATGGATCCACTTGTTCTGGGAGCATTCTTCATGCATCCCGACCAAGGACTGTCAATAGCAAAAGAATATGTACAGGTGAGTGAAGTGTTTCAGACTGGTACAGTGGTACAGTGTTGGACAAAAATAGACCACCACTGGTTTCTCCGCAGCAAATCGTACTAAAGTTTATTAGTAAAGCGAGTTTTTATGAAGAGTTCGAGCATATGCATATAATATTACAAACTGTTGTTAAATATTCTATGTCACTATACAACCTGGCATATATAATGTTACTGATAACACAATAGCAGAAAGGTTGGGCTCACCATTGACCCACCCTGTATTTCATTGTGCCATGTATAGATTTTCTCACTTGGTTTAAAGCTAGTGCCGTTGGCTTATGCAGCATGATACAACGCGTAGTTTCTTCATGACAGTCGAAGCACCGGATGTGATCCGCCGCGGTGAACAGGTGGGACTGCGTCTCTGCATCTTTAGCACCTGGGATCAGGACATGGAGGTATGTCTCGTCTCGGATTTTTTTCCCAAAAAAGCTTTATTCTTGTTTTAGCATTTTGTATCCTGTTTAGAAAAATTGTAAAAAAAGTATTTTGAGTGTAATTGGCACTGGTTGTAAATTTGTTCATACTAAATATACTGTATAAATGCAAACTAATAAATGCAGTAAAGTCAGTCGCTGGATATTTTATCTGATGCAGCAGTGTACAAATGTGGCCTATGTCACTGTCATCTGCTGACATTTTAATTCCAGGTCATACATGTGCTACATACATAATAGATCTATTTTGTTAGACCACAAATGAAAGCAAACGTTCAGCTGCTTTTTGCACTAATTTTGCCACAGATAAATGTCACATAATTTACAAGCCATAATTGGGTGAGTTTTTAACATTTTTACACATGAAAATTTGAATAAGAAGCAGGGAACTAAGCAGGCTTTAACCCTGCAGCAAAATGAAGCCTTACGATTGGAATAAATGCCTCCTCCAATTATCTTGTCCTGGAATCACTAGTGATAAGAATTTTTAGTATGGCGGTTTCTGTATATGGCACTTGAATGCTGTGTGTAAAGGTGCTGGTCATGCTGATGGGAGATCCAGCATACAAGTTCATTCACGTTGAAGACTTTGGCTATGTCGTGTCGTACGCTCCTCGCACCAGCTTCGGCGACTTTCAGACTATGCTGCCGGTGAGTGTCATGTTTTCATCCTGCAAAAAGTAATTGAGAAATGAGAATCTATGTTAGCACCAAGCAAGTATTCATTGTGTATTGAAAATTGTTTGCTTTGGATAAAGCTTATTGAAGATATTTTAAAACACAACACTTGTGTTGAAGTGATTTGAAGCGAATATTTTCACATAACTAACAACTAGCAGTCATTTACTGTTAAATTGTAAACTATAATAGTTAATTACTGGTCAATTAACTGTTGATATTATACACACCGCTGTTGTTTACTTGTGCTGATTGTTAAACAGAACTTGACTTGGTTAAAAGACTGTTGAATTGACATGATTCTGTGTGCAGCTCAAAGCTGGTATGTCAACATATTTGATGATGCCAATTGTGTCGACATTGGATCGAGGAGACTTCACTGTCAAGTTGAGGGCATTCAGCAGCCAACGCGAAGATTACGAAGAATTTCCAATCCGTGTTGAGGTGTGTATTTGTCGTATTTCAAATGTATGATAATGATAGTTAGGAACTATGTGTGTATTCTGCTTATTGTTATTATTATTATTTTTGTTAATATTAATCTATGATATGTTATTATTATTATTTTTTAAAAAGTACCCTTGGTAGTAAAGATCCCAAGGGTTAAAAGATAGTGATATATTATTTTTGTTTAATATTATTAATATTGTGTTATGCCCTAATGTGTCAAATGTCAAAGGGCTAAAAGCAAAGCAAAAAAACACATGCTAGAATGATTAGAGGTTTGAGTCGATGTTAGGGATGACAAAGACTCATGTATGCCTACTGCATTTAAATGTCGAACAGCAGTGGAGAAGCAGTGAAACAAAAATGCCTTCTCATGTGATTGGCCGGTAGTGGCACTCAACTGCTACCCCACCCACCCAACTACCAGTAGTGTTATTATTGATGTTATTGATATCAGGGTTTATACTGTTACTGAGGTGTCAGAATGCCTATTATAATGCAACTATCCACCTGTGGGTGGTCTGAACTCTTGTCTGCAGACACATTTTTTTGTCATACCATTCTTCACACAGCTATGCCACTTAGACTTCTGATTGTCACGACAGTGAAGGTCATCTGAAGTCATGTGGGTGCTATCACATATAGGCGTAGCCAGGGTGTGCAGTGGGTGCACCTGCACCCCCCAGGTGGTGAAAAAAAATTTTTTCAGGCGTAATTTACAGGGAAAATATGTAAGTGCACCCCCTAGGATACGAAGTGCACCCCCAGCCAGAGAAGGAGTCAATTTTTAGGACAGTTTTTGCTGGGCGGGTTAGATTTGGAGGTGTATTTAGACGTCCTTTGAGGGCGACGAGCAACGTTTTTGGTAAGAAAAAGTGCACCCTCCCCCCAGACAAAATCCTGGCTACGCCTATGCTATCAGAAATGACGAACATATCATGAACTATGCAAGTAATGCACATATTCACAGTTGTCAACAAACGTTTACAGTAAACTGGCTGATATGTGAAATTTGCAGCGTTGTTGTCAGACTGTTTAGTCAGCAGTGCATTTTAAGTGATGTGATGTGACTGTGTATTCAGTACGATGGAGTCGTTGGTCGACACAAATTCACTCCGTACCTCGTCGACCTGGTCAATACCGGCTCTCTTATAATTCCCGACCTGAAGATCAACATCTCCGAGAGGTTTTTTGATCCAGGAGCTCGCGATCTACTCTACATCCCGTACTCTGGTGTTTCTACACTCCACGTATATGGTAAAGCAACTATGTGTCTTTCTTGTTTCATTAGGCACTGGCAAAGTGGCAGAACATTCTTAATATCATTGATGCCATTATATTATGTGTTTGTAGTCTATCGCATGTACTGTCAAGACGTGTATCTAACAAATGAAACCGTCGGTCAATGTGCTGCACCGATTCACCATGGAATTTTTGCCACCAGCAGTAATCTACAATGACCCTGCAGTATTGTTTGAAGATCACAAACTGTTGGCAGCTATTTCACTTAGGCAGTGAAGAAGAAGAGATAGAGTGTCTTGCATAATTTGTTTAGAATATGTTGGACCTTGCATAACTAAGTTATCGTTGGCGGTGTTGCAGGTGATCTGGTTTCTCCGGGAATGTTTGAAGATCATCTAACATCACTGAATACTGCATGGGCGTATCACGACTCCGGTGAAGGATACATCTATGAATTCGCTGTTAATCTGCAGACACTCAACTACCTGCAGACTATCAACTTGCTCGATGATGAGAAGCTGGAACTTGCGCTGGAGTACATGCAGACCAGTGAGTACTGCTTTCACGTCCACATGTAGCTTCACTCTCTATGGCTTCTGCCAGATCCCCAGTATCGTTTGCTGGGGTTGAATATTTTTAGGTTAATGTGAGTTGTAATATCCAAATAATAACAGTCGTTTGTTACCGCACCATGATGCTGACCAGTTCAGTCATATGCACACTCATATGGACGGTTTAACGGCTGAACATTCATTTCTTGTTAATATTGCGCTACAGCAGTTGCCAATATAATTGAGCTTTTTGTGCAGTTCTGATGCGACAGTATGCTTACATGCAAGACGATGGTTCTTACAAGATGTTCCGACGAGCTCCCAAGCCATGTGTCAGGTTTGTCCAATGTAGCAGCAATTTAGTTCAGTTTTGTTCATCTCTAATGATACTTGTTAGAGATCAAGAGCTCCATCAGAGCTTTACCAAATATTTTGTGTGTATTCTATTTAGTCCAAATAGTAGATCACATACTATAGGCATATTCCGAAAAACAATACAGTGAAGATTGCACCAGATACAACTATTGTAGTTTCTCTGCCTTATCAGTTTTCAATGGACAGCTGATTTGCATTTTGCCTGTTGCTTACATTCATGTGGGGATTAAAATGTGGGGATTAAAA
>Ga0209562_1000527_pt1 | contig 13102 bp, 15 predicted proteins | sample WorMetvacBELIZE2_FD_187399 | JGI IMG/M metagenome (GOLD analysis project Ga0209562, IMG submission 187399) | Marine gutless worms symbiont microbial communities from Max Planck institute for Marine Microbiology, Germany - Olavius vacuus BELIZE.2... | ecosystem: Host-associated > Annelida >...
TGGGTGGTGGGGGAGCTGGAGCAGGAGGTGATGGCGGCGATGCTACTTTTGGCACTAGTGGTGATGCTGGTGATGGTGGAGTAGGAATAACAACCAATATTACAGGAATATCTATGAATATTGCTGGAGGTGGTGGTGGTGGAACTCGCAACGATTGGGGTAGCACTCAAGCAGGAACAGCAACACATGGCGGGGGTAATGGTGGCAGGGGTGCAGCAGGGGGAGATGGTCAAGCAAATACAGGAGCAGGCGGAGGCGGTGGAAGTAGAAGAAATAATGGGATAGTTTATAAAGGCGGCGATGGCGGTTCTGGAATAGTCATCATCCGCCGAAAACGCTAATGCTTCGACACTTCGACAAGCTCAGTGCAGCGCTTCGCTCAGTAACCATACTTCGACACTTTACCTCGTCTCCGCTCGGTATAAACTCAGCTCAGTGCAGCGCTTCGCTCAGCAACTATGCATCGTCTTCGCTCAGCAACTAATTTATGGACAATTATTTATAGGGACAAACAATGCGAATTTTTAAATTAAAACATCCAATTCAGCTGGCAAACAATCATCAAATAACCGAACTTAACTTTCGGGATTACGCTACTGCCGGGGACTATTTAGCTTTTGACATCGGTGGCGGTCATCGCCAAACCATTGCTCTAATTGCCCGGCTGACCGGTAATGATGAAAGCCTGATTGAGCGGCTTCATGTCAACGATTATCAAGAAGCCGATCGAATTGCCAGTGCGCTGATCAACGGCAAGGAGTTAGAACTAAAAAAATTACCGCCCGCGTAATGTTAGCGGTGCCACTGGTCATGCGCGGGCTAAATCAACCATTATCCGAGATCAAAAATTTAAGCATTGCTGAATTATTTTTTTATGCGGAAATCGCCGCCGCATTTAGTGGCCAAAACTGGCAACAAATGATTGGAAATATTGATGAGTAACCCACTTCTACTCCGCCCGGTAACCAACCTTTGCTCATTAAGTGCAGTTGCACCTCAGCACTTCGACAAGCTCAGCACAACGCTCCGATCAGTAACCGACCTTTGCTCATTGAGCGGAGTCGAAATGAGCTCAAAATACAGGAAATCTAAATGACTAAAGCTTTCAAAGTCGCCGGTGAATTAACTCTAAAAGATGGAGTTAGTAAAACTGCCAAAATTGCTGAAAAATCCATGACCCGCACTGCAAAACTTGCGCAGTCCAAACAAAGCCGGCTCAATCGAGAACTTATAAAAACAAATAGAAATCTACAAACCCAAAGTGCTAAATGGGCAAAAATTAAAACCGCCTCGGTCAAAGCTTATCAAGGATTTATCGGTAAAGCCGGTTTTGGTGTTGCCGCATTTGGTGCTGCAACTGTGGTTGCTGCGAAAAATGTTGGTAATTTTGATGATCGGATGCGGGCTTTAGGGATTTCCGCAGGTAAAAATGATAAACAATTAGATGCCTTTGCCAATAAAACCAAAAAGCAAATTCAAAATTCGGCAATTGCTTATCGCACCAGCTCTGATCAGATCACTTCTGCCCTCGAGGCAATTGTCGAAAAAACCGGTGATTTAGATTTTGCTGCTAATAATATTGATAACATTGCTATTGCCATTAGAGCAACCAACGCTGAAGGTGCCGATATTGGCGGAATCATGTCCGAGATTCAAAAAATGGGGGAAACTGATCCGAAAAAAGTAATGGCATTACTTGATGTTTTGGCTAGGCAGGGAAAAATGGGCGCATTTACCCTGAGAAATCTCTCAGCTTTGGGAGAACGAGTATTCGCCGCTTATTCACCCAAAAATCTCCAACAGGTTCGGGAAATGGGCGCATTGTTGCAGTTTATTCGGATGTCAACCGGTAGTTCCGAACAAGCAACCACTGCTTTAGAAGCAATGAAACGAACCCTTACAGATGACCAAAAAATCGGAAAATTAAATAAAGCCGGACTAATAACCCACATTATCGGTAAAGACGGTAAAAAAGAACTTCGGGCAATTACCGATATTATGGTTGATCTAATCAATATTACCCAAGGCGATGAATTAGCTTTATCCAAGCTAATTAATGAAGCCGAAGCCCGCAGAGTTACCACTACTTTTACTAAACTTTTTAATCAAGGTAAAAATATTAAGGAGGAAGTTGGTAATCTGGTAAAAATTGATGCAACTGGTACTTTAACTCGGGATATGAAAGATATGTCCAAAGGTATGGGGGCGGCAATGGAAGGGCTCAAACAGGCTTATCATAGGTTTGCTGATGATACTTTGGCTAAAGGGGTGCAAAATCTCGCAGACACTCTAAATGAAATCACCCCCGAGCAGTTTCATGCAACCGCATCTGCAGCTAAAAATGCCGCAATCGGTCTCACTGCGGCTTATATAGCCGGTAAAGCCTTTTCGGCAACTATGACAATAATCAAAATTGCCAAATCCTTTCGCAATCCCGCCAGCGTTCAAAAAGTATTTGTAACTAATTCTGCTCAAATTGGTAACAGTGTGAGCTCTAAGGTTTCAAAAATTATTGGAGTTGGAACTGCAGGTGTAGTTGGTTGGCAAGCAGGTAAACTTGCCAATAAACATCTTATCGAACCAGGAGTTAAACTCTTAACCGGCGGTAAAAGTGAAACATTGGGGGACTTGGTTTATTCAAAGATTCATAAAAATGATTATCAGCCGAATTCAGCTAAAACTTATAAAGCCATAACTCAGGCGCGGGAATTTGCGATGAAAAGAGGCATGGATCCCAAAGAAGCAATTAAAAAGGCAATAGAAGTAATAAATTACCAGCCCCCGGAATCTACTAAAACCCGGGCAGAATTATCGGCGAAAATGCAAATCGGTTTAGCTCCGGGATTGGCTTTATATTCACAATATACAACCGTCAATGGCATGAAAGCTGAAATTGACACCGGTTCCATGGCAACTTTATTACCATGAGTTGGCGCGATCGATTATTATCAGCATCTTTTCGGGGAGTTAACTTTTTAGTTGACAATCACGAATATAGCGGCGGTCGTCGTTTGGCAGTTCACGAATACCCGGGTCGGGATCTGCCCTTTGCCGAAGATTTAGGTGAAAAGGTTCGGGAATATCAAATTGAAGCTTTTTTAGTCGGTAATGATTATGATCAAAATCGCAATCTTTTACTAGCCGCCTTGCGTAAATTCGGACCCGGCGAGCTGATCCATCCATATCTCGGTCATATAAACCTGCAGGTTAAAACCTGGTCAATAACCGAAAATACTGATCAAGGTGGATTTTGCACCATCAGAATTAATTTTGTCGATCCCGGTATTGCCCGCGACCCTTCCAGTTTCAATCCTAAAATCAGTGCTTCGCAAAACCTTGATGATTTAGTTGCAAAAGCTGCAGCTAGTTCAATAATTGATGTCAGCGAGATTGAACAAATTGAAGGGCGGACTTTTGTATTAAATTCAGTTAGAAAATTTCTCGATCGACCTCTGAAATTATTAGATTATGCTCGTCAGGGTGAGGATTTTGTAAAAGATTTTACGGCTGAGCTTAGCGCAGTCAAAAACGAAATCGAAACCTTGAATAAGGTCCCCTCAGATTTAGCCAATCGCACTCTCAGACTTTGGCGTAATTTAGGTGAAGTGATGACGGTAAGATTTAGCGCTGAAAATACTGCCCAAATAAACAGCTCTCGGACATTTAATCGCCCGAGTTCACAGTCATTATCGGCAATCAGCGCCAATTCGAGTGAAGTTGCCCCGCCACCCAAATTAATTCGGGTTTTGGATAATCAACGACAATCAGAAAACCTCCAACAAGTAGATCAGCTGACGAATTATGCAATTATTATTGCGCAATCAGAAGTTTTACTACGGGCAAATATCGCTCATCAAAACGAATATCATCAAGCAATTGCAAAATATCGTCATCAAGCTGAAAGTGCAATGGCTAATGCTCCGGATCCGGTTTTTCAGGCAATCTTATCGACAATGGAAGCGGTCTCAAGCGCCAGTTATCAAAATTTACCACCGCTTTTGACACATCAAGTCAGCAAATCAATTCCCAGCACCGCTTTAGCTCAGATTTTAGGGGCTAAAGAAGATGATTTATTAGACGGTAATAATATTGCTCATCCATTATTCGTAACCGGGGCAATTAATTATGTGAGGGTTAGATGACCGCCCCGATCACCCCGAAAATAGCAGTTCATTTTGACGGGCAGATTATGACCAACTGGCAAAGTGCTACGATTACTACTGATGTCGATGACTTATGCGCAACTGTTGAGCTCTCAATCACCCAGGAATCCCCGAATAATTATTTTACCGCTGATATAAATAGTATTTTGAAAATTTATGATGCTTCGACACTTCAACCTCAATCAGTGCAAGCGGACTCAATAATCAACAATTGGTCTTTGAGCAAAGTCGAAACGACCGATCTGATTACCACTGCCCGAATTGATCAACTAAATCGGGAAATAACCGCTGACAGTCATAAAATAAAATTAACTGCTCGCTCACTCGCCCGGGAATTAGTCGACTGTCAGATTTCTAAAACAATTCGAGGTAAAAAATTAGCTCAGATTATTGCCGATCTCTGTCAAAACTTCGATATTCCGTTTATTGAAGATGCTCCGAGTGAAAATGTGCCGGAATTTTCAATGCAATGCGAATCTCCGGCTCATCAAATCCTCCAATTAATCCGCAGCGCTAATTTATATTTAGTTCCCACTGCTGATGGCGGCATTAAACTCACAACCCACACCTCAACTCCACTCAGTAATCAATCTTTGCTCATTGAGCGGAGTCGAAATTGTACATGTCAACTAACTTATGGCATTGATTTCAAAAGTTATCTGATGCAAAATAATTATCAAGAGCGATTTAGCGATTATTTAATTAAAGGGAACGGCAGTCACAATAGTTTTGCGATTTTTCAGCAAGGTGAAAATTACCAGGCAGCTAAAGGCTATTTTAAAGATGATTTAATCAGTTATAAAAGACCATTGGAAGTTGTTGCTGATCGCTCGCATTCAACCGGTTCCTGTGAACGCCGAGCCGAATTAGAGTATTTCCGGCGAAAAGCCCGGGCTGAGCGAATCGAAGTAACTCTCGCCGGTTGGCGAAATTCCAACGGCGATTTATGGTCGATCAATACTCCGGTTCAGGCAATCATCGAGCCGGAAAACTTCAACCGAAGCATGCATGTTGCTCGTTGTTCCCTTGCTTTGGATGAAAATGGCAGCACTACAACTTTATCACTCACCCAACCGGTCAAAGGCAGGCTATGATTAATCAATCAGGACAATTATCTCAGGTATGGCGCAGGTTGCAGCTGGCATTTTCGGCCGGAGTAATGACTTTATTTGGCCAGGATAAAATTCAAGCCCGGATTTTTGAGGGCGAGACTTTGGATAACATCCTGCGCCCCGAACCTTATGGCTTTAGTCATCATCCCCTACCGGGTAGCATTGCTTATTTGGTATTTCCAGCCGGTGATCGCTCGGCCGGCATCGCTTTAATAGTTGGTGATCAAAAATACAATTTACAATTAGAAAAAGGCGAAGTGGCAATTTACGATCACACTGGTAATTTTGTCAAAATCGGCACCGGCGGGGTGATCACCGCCAAAGCCAGCACCAAAGTCATTGCCGATGCCCCGCTTTTTGAAACCACCGGTAACGCCAAAGTTGCCGGCAATCTTGAAGTTTACGGCAATACCATAACTAGCGGCAATAATACTACTGGTGGCGATAATACCACTGCCGGTAATTCTGTAACTAGCGGTCAAACGATGTCATCCGGCGGTTATGCCGGAGGTGGCGGCGGTGCCGCTCAGGTAAATGGTGAATTAAATATTAATGGGGATTTAAATATTATTGGTGAGATCAGCGCCACTAATTACGATATCCACATTCATACCGATAGTGTCGGCGGTGATACCACCCCACCACAATAAATTATGTTAAAACTAATTTCCAATTCAAATCAACAATTTAACCAGTTCGATCTAGCATGGGTTGAACCTGAAACTGAAAATGAAGTTAAACAACACTTATTGGAATCGAGTGTCTGGGCAGCTTTATTTTCCGATGCTCGAATCAATGACGATCTCGCACTCCGCCGAGTGCCCGAATATACTGATCGTCGAGGTTGGTGGGCTGATCCCAATTTTGGCAGCGGACTTTGGCATCTTCGCCGTCAACCACTTTCAGCTGAAGCTCGAGCAGAAACCGTAACTGAAGTCAAACGCGCCTTAGAAGTTTATGTTCCCGATGATTTTACTGAAATTAATGTAGTTGAATTTGGTGATCAAAGCCTGTTCCTTGAGCGAAGTCGAAAGGAACTCACCTCGTCTCCGCTCGGTGATCATAGTGGAAACATTTCGACTGTTATCTTACAAATTACAGCAATATATACTAACGGCAGAGTAAGTTTAGCGGTAAATATCTAAGATGTCATATCAACGCCCCAGTTTTCCCGAACTCGCAAATCGAATTGCGGTCGATCTCGAATTATTGCATCCGCATTTACGAGAACCGCTGGGTAAAAGTCATGCCCGAGCCTGTCATGGAATCCACGGTCATCTTGATTGGCTTTATTTACAATCCTCGCCGCTTACCTGTGATTTGGAAAGACTGGCCGAATGGGCAAAACTCTACAGCGTAACCCAATTAGCTGCAACCCGAGCCACCGGCAGTATTGAGGGCACCGGCAACGACGGTGCTAATTTATTAGCCGAGGTAATATTGCGATCGGATAGCGGTCAGGATTATCAAGTTAAAGCTGCAGCAACTGTCGCCGGCGGAGTGGTTAGCGCTGAAGTAGAAGCACTGCAAGCAGGGGCCGATAGTAATTTAGTTGCCGGCTCTAATTTACAACTAATCGATCCGCAAACCGGCATTGATGATAGCTTTACGGTTGCCACTGGTGGCATTGGAGGCGGTGCGGATACAGAATCTTTGGAAGCCTGGCGCTCAAGAGTGGTTGATGAGTGGGTGCAAATAACTACTGAGGGTGCCAGGGGCGGTAAACCTAATGATTATGTATTTTGGGCTAGAACCGCTCATCAATCTGTAACCACTGCCTGGATTTATCCGCATGCGATGGGCATCGGTTCAATAGTAATTCGCCCAATCTGCGCAGATCTTGTCGATCCAATTCCCACTCAACAGGTTTTGGATGAAGTGCGGGATTATTTGGCAACAGTTGCTCCAGCACCGACTGAAACTTTTTTATATGTAATCGCCCCAACTGCCAATGCCATCGATATTACCATTGATCTGGCACCGGCGGCCGATACCCAAGCTAACCGCGATGCAATTGAAGATGCCTGCGAGAACTATCTGGCAACCCTAACTGATAAAAACGATGTTTTTAGTTTAAGCGATCTACAAACCGTGCTTGACGACATCACCACTCAATTTACCATTACCGAACCACTAGCCGATGTAACCGCCGCAGACGGTGAATTGCTAACTTTAGGTTCTGTGAACTTTGCATGAGTGCTCAAAGTTATAAACCTCATTCAGTTGAAGATTACCGCCAGGCTTTAGCTGAACTTTTACCGCCGGGCAAGGCTTGGGATTGGCAGCCCGACAGTTTTGGATATAAATTGCTAACCGCAATTGCTGAAGAATGGGCAAGAATCGATAATGAATTGGTAGAAGTTTTGCCCGAGGCGATCGAAGCTCACCAACCCAAATCAGCTTATTGGCGATTAATTGATTACCGAGCAGTTGGCTGCGCTTTGGTTGCTGATGTTGCTGAAGTTCTACCTCGTCAAATGTTTGCGGTCGGCTCACATGCGGGTGAACGGCTTTGGAGTGATGATGTCGCCAATCAAAACTGGGAAGTTGCCAATTGTCGGACCGAGCCGATTTACCCTTTTACCGCAGGCTCACACGCGGGCGATCGATGCTGGTCAAATCGCAATTCTCGATATGGTTTGCGAATTCGTTATTACCAATCGGTTGTCGACCCGCAAGTAATCTTAGACGGGATTATGGCTATGAAACAAGCCCATGTTTTTTTATATTTTGAAGACATCACCGGCCGAGGTCGGGAGCAATTTTATTTGAATTAAGGAGGATTTATGCATAGAATCGACGGTGCCGGACATGTAAGTAACATGTTCGTACAGGAAAACCCTGCAACCCAACAACCGCCAACCGAAGTAACCGGTGATTGGTTAAATTCGGTGCAAGAAGAATTAATGTCAGTTTTACTGGCCGGCCAAGCGATTGATCCGAGTATCACTACCCTACCTTATGATCAAGGCAACGCTAATACTTTTAATGCAGTTTTACGCTCTATAAGAACGATTATTGAAAATTATCGCAAAACTTTGCAAACCACCGGCACCGCCCCAACTTTTACCTGTGCTGATTTGACAACCGGTACCAATGATCTTACCAAAACTAATATTGAATTTCACACAAATCACAACGGCGAGTCGGCAGCAACTTTAAACGGTGAGCCGTTAAAAATGTTTGATGGTGATGGCAATGTCATTGATGCCAAAATCGTCGCCGGTCATCCTTATCGTATCCACTACGACAACGACACTCTAAGTCCGCCCGGTTGGATTGTAACTGGAGTTGCTGTGTCCGCAGGATATCAAATAATTTATGAAAATCAACCTCTCCAACCGCTTGGAGCCATTACTGATCAACTCATTGCGAAATCTAAAGGATTCTTATTGTTAGACGGCACAACTATTGATTTAACCACAAATTACACCCAAACCCAAAAAGATAAGCTGCATGGTTATGTTACTGGAGATTTTGCAGAAATTCAAACTGCTTACACTCAAAACACATCAATTACATTAATTGATGCTACAGAGTATTTTGGTAGGGTTAGTGATAGGAATTTAGGAACATTAGAGAGTGATGCATTTCAAGGACATAGGCATGCTTTTTTTCACGGGCATTTAGGTAGATGGTCAAATAGCGACCGTATAGATGGCGTTAATAGTAATGCTAATTATGATCATAGTACCGCAGACCCAATTACTGATGGGGTAAATGGAACTCCTCGAACTGCAAATGAAACCCGTCCGAAAAACCTCGCCATCGCTAAAAGATGGGGAATTTTTATTGGAGATTAATTATGAGTGAATTTAAAAAATATGTCTTAGTTGAAAATATTGATAATTATGAAGTTGTGAAATCTCAAATAGAAGTAAAAGAGCCACCACAAAATCCAAATTATCGTCAAGTAAATAAATTTTTAGCTGAAAAAGAAAAAAAGAAAATTGTTTTTGAAAATGGCAGTTGTAAATACGTTGAAGATAAGAGAAATTCAAAATATTGGCTACCCACGGACAAACACGATAGCGAAGCTAGAGAAATAACTGAACTTGGTGAAACTCCCCCGCCCAATGCACTTTATGAAGCACCACCAAAAACCGAAGAGGAACAAGCGATAGAAGACGAGCAAACCGCTCAGGCCGAGCTAAACGCTTCTGTTCCTAATTTATCCGAAATTACCGAAGCAGTTAGCGCTCTAGCAAATGGTGAATCTGTTCCTGAAGAAATCAAAACTAAGTTGGCTGAATTTAAAGCCAAAGCCGAGCCAATCAAACAAAGAAAACAAGCGGCGTTTGCGAGAATTCAAGCAGCTAAAGAATCTCAATCAAGATCAAAATTTAATAGAAATGATGATTAGTTTTTATCCCTGGGCCCTGGGTGTATCTCGACTGTGCTTGATAACCAAAGTCGAAGTGGCCACAATTATAAAAACCCCTGGACACTGAGCGGAGTCGAAGTGGCCGAATTAATAAAAAAAACGGGTGATTGATGATGTGCACCAACACACCACCAAACCCGATCAGCTGGAATAGCAGCTTCACGGCTAAGACCCGTCGTCTGCGCACAGACGCCGTAATTATAGCCAACTGGAGCTATCTAAATGCAAAGTTTAAAATGCAAAAATAAAAATTGTCAGAAAAAATTAGCGATAAAAAGCGGTGAGGATGTTGCAATCAAATGTCCTCGCTGTAAAGAAATCACCAAGTTTTCGAGCACCAAGAGCGCCAAATTAATCAAATCAGATCGCCTTGAGCGACCAATTAAGGACGCTCATAATGACCAAAGAATCCAAACTAAAACAAACTAAAACCACATTTTCTCTCAATCGCAATGGCATAGCCCGACCGCTGATTCCTTATCTCGGCTCCAAATGGCGAATCGCACCCAAAATCATCGCTAATTTTCCAAAGCATCAAATTTATAACGAACCTTACGGCGGAGCTGCAGCAGTTTTGCTTTCCAAAACTCCAGCTCCTAAAAACGAAATCTATAATGAATTGAATGATGACCTGGTCAACCTATTCTCAGTTTTGCGAAACCAACCAGGTGAACTGATTCGTGCATTAAAATACACTCCTTATGCCGAAGCAGAATATCTAAATTCTTATAACCTAACTAATAATCCGATTGAAAAAGCTCGAAGATTAGTAATTAGAGCACATTTTTGTTTTCATGTCCGAGCAATTTTGTATGAACCCCAAATAATGCGCTATTATGCAAGCAGAACCGGCAGTGCCGCAGTAAAATGGCAAGGCTGGATCAGAAATCTGCCGGCAATCGTCAGCCGATTACGAAATGTAACCATCAGCAATCAACCGGCGCTAACGATTATTAAAAAAATTGATTGCATTGATACCTTGCATTATGTTGATCCGCCTTATCTCAGCAACACTAGAAGCTCAGACGCTAAATATCAATATGAAATGACTGATGACGACCACCAGGAACTGCTTGAAACCCTGCAATCAACCAAAGGCAGCGTGGTCTTGTCGGGTTACGCTAATCCATTATACGATCAACAACTAAAAAACTGGCGGCGAATAATCATCCCAACCCAAGCCTTCTCGACCGGCAAATTAGTCAATACAGAGGAAATATTGTGGATAAAAAATAGTGAAAACTAATATGATTTTGAATAATCCATAGCAATTTATGCTATCATTACTTTAGTGGGGTATTTTAGCTGAAATTACTTTTAGTAGTTAAATTAGGAGTTAATTATGGGTGAGAGGCGTGTTGAAACTAAAAAGGGTAAAATTTATAAAGTTGAAGATTATGATAATGATAAATATTTTGTATCTAGATCAGGTGATAGCAAAGGGAAAACTACAAATTTAGAAGACGCATTGACATTAATTAAATCTGATTCAGGAGAAGAAATAAAGGATGTCGGGAAAAAAACAAGTAGCGGTTGTTTTATATCCACCGCTTGTGCTAAAAATGCTGGTCTAGATGATGATTGTAATGAATTGACAGTATTGAGAAAATTTAGAGATAAATATTTACTTTCTATGCCAAACGGAAATGAAATGATTTCAGAATATTATCTTAAAGCTCCATTGATAGTTACAGAAATTAATAAACTTCATAATTCTAAAAAGGCAAAAGAATATAAATCAACATTTCACACTATAAAACAAATTGTTAAGCTAATTAATGATCATAAATATTCAGAAGCAATATCTACATATAATAATTTATTTTTAAAATTAAGTAGAAAATATCTAATTTAAAAAATTTTATTATAATATTTTGATCTTTTGTCTTAGTTGTACTAGTCTTGTTAAATTGAAGAAATATTTAAGCAAGGAATTTAAAAAAAATTTAATTATTCATCTTCATCCTTTTTTGGCTAAATATTCTTAAAATGTGCCTGTTTTGCACATTCTTTTAGGATTCGAGTAACTTTATTAGGTTTTTGATCTTTAAGAATGGATTTAATGCCCTCAGTTTCTAGTCCGATCCGGTTTTTGAATATTTTAAGCTCAGAATTATCAAATGGCTTTATAAAATCAGGTAAATCCTCTTCTTTACTTTGGTAAACTGTAAAAGCTTGATCCAACTGTTGCTGAGTTAGATTTTTAAGTGGTTTAGCGGCTTTTACAGCTAATATCAAAGTATTTGTTAAATCCGCCCCCGACAGGTTGGCTCTCGACAAATCCGCCCCCGACAGGTTGGCAGACTCCAAACCCGCCCCCGACATCTTGGCATCCCTCAAATCTGCTCCCGACAAGTTGGCTAAATACAATATTGCTCTCGACAGGTTTGTTTTAATCAAAATCGCGTCAGACAATATGGTTTTAATCAAAATCGCCCCAGACAGGTCTGCATATACTAGATTCGACTTTTCTCCAGATAAATCGGCATTAGCTAATTCCGCATTTGGTAATTTGATGCCCTGTAAATACGCATTTCGAATCTCAATTCCCTGCAAAGAATGACCTTTTCTATTCAAATACTCTAACGCTGGGATCTTGCCCGAATTCCCCGGCCTTGGATCAGTTGCCAACATCCACATTCGTTCAATTTGCTCTTCTACACGAGCCTTTCTTTCTTCTTCCCGAGCTTCCCGCTCTTCTTTTCGTGCTTTGTATTCATAATAAAGTGCAATCAGAAAAACAATCAACAAAACACTTGCAAAAGCTTCCAAAAATGGCTGAAAATCCCTAAGAAATTTAGCAATCTGCAAATATGTTGGTAATGATTGCCAAATACCCACCAACCAATCAAGTTGAACTTCTAAGCTCGGTTTATAAAAATACATCCCTACAGGATAACATCATTTAAATATGAATTAATTGCAAAATCGAATTGTTTTTAAGGTCAACTTAGAAATAATTATTAATTCACTCTCAAACTCACCCAATTTGAAGTTTAAAATAGATTTAAAAGGTATTTAAATAAAAGTAATACGAAGTTTAACCATGTTTTTAATAAATTATAATCTGATGGAAACTACCAAAGAATCCAATCAATTAATTTGAAAATCAGTACCGATTAAAAATGGTATTATCAGACTGCAAATTATATGTAAAGACTAGTTGACTCACGGTTTAAGATTTTGATTACGAGACAATAAGATAATATAACTTTCAGCTATGATATAAATATAATTATTGATTGGATAATTTTGAATAACTCAGAATGGATTTATTCCAGATTAATCAGAATTAATTTCTCAGTTTTATACTTATGATTTATTTTTAATTGTTGATAAAACACTATCCGAAAATCAACATTAAAACAATGATAAATCTATCCGAAAATCAAAACAAAACCATCCGAAAATCAAACCCGCTTTACTACTGTCAACAATTAAAT
>Ga0209562_1000528_pt1 | contig 13080 bp, 8 predicted proteins | sample WorMetvacBELIZE2_FD_187399 | JGI IMG/M metagenome (GOLD analysis project Ga0209562, IMG submission 187399) | Marine gutless worms symbiont microbial communities from Max Planck institute for Marine Microbiology, Germany - Olavius vacuus BELIZE.2... | ecosystem: Host-associated > Annelida >...
ACACGCAAGTATGATAATGGGTGAGGTAGGCTAGTGCCACTGAGCGCCTCTGTATCTTTGGACTTTATAGGCGCTATACAAATCGTATTATTATTATTATTATCCAGAAACTAGAAAGATTTTCCTACCCGACGCTGAAAACCGCAGGTTTGTATCTTCATCCGTCTGGACAAAACACTGGATTGTGACAGAAGGACAGATAGAAAGACAGATATCCTTTGGCTATTACAGAGGTCTGCATTGTGAGCAATGTGGACGAGCTGTAAAAATTGGAGATACAAGTATTATTACCATCAGACGATGAAGAGTCAGAATCAGAATCTTCAGAACTAGACTGCGGCTTCTTGCTGGCAGTAACAGGAGTCACCTGCTTGGCATTGGCTAATACCTTTGCTTTATTGGCAACAGAAACCTGTTGTGAAAATAACAGCGCATGTCTCAGAAATTGTAATAATAAAAAACTAACCATCTAGACTGCTGCTGTGGTCAATTATCTAGGTAGTGTACACATGATAGTCAGTGATACTTCAATTTGAAATAATTTCTATTATAACTTTTATTCTATTCAATGTGCCTTCCAAACTTGTTTTAATATTACTAATGTGCTAAGTGTTAACTGAGAAAGAGTGTTAAATAATATCGAACAAAATTTAAAGCAAGTTCACATGTAAGTTCAACAATATGTTTTTACTGAGTAATATATAAACAGGATGGCTCAGAATAAACCAGACTATTTACTTTTGTTGCCCAAGTTCTGTATTTCTATAACAAAACACGCAAGTATGATAATGGGTGAGGTAGGCTAGTGCCACTGAGCGCCTCTGTATCTTTGGACTTTATAGGCGCTATACAAATCGTATTATTATTATTATTATTATTATTATTATCAAGTTTCGCTAAGACAAAAGTCTTAGCAAATCGCTTAGCAAAAATTTAGGTCTAAACAAAATGTTAAGACCCAACTTACCTCTTGTCGAAGTTTGGGTCAATGTAGGTCTAAAAGCATTTCACTTAGCAAAATGCTGACCTAAATTGGGTCTAAGACCAAAGTTTAGCCGAACTCGACACTCGTCTGCTAGGAATTCCCAATGCTAAACTCATATCTTTTGTACTTAAGCACTAGAGCTAAACTTCCGCTAAGACCAAACAGAGGTCAAGTTTCTTCTTCTTTCTTTTGTGATCTATTTAGACTATTTTGAGTAAAAAAAGTACGAAACTGGCACAAAATATAATAATAAACAAATATTACTGACCGTAGCAGAAACAAACACAAGGGGTGCTCCTATTCGCTAATTGTGTAACGTTTAAATGAAGCTTATAAACATTTACTGAACATTTAAACGAATATGGCGACTTCTAGCTGTCCAGTCCATTTAATGGTCACTCCCTGGGGGGCATAATTTAAGGGGTCCGTTGGGACGAGTATAGAGATTCTGAATTTTGTGGTTCAGCTTCGGCCTAAGCAAAAGTCTTAGCAAAAGGTCTTAGACTTCTGGCTAAGCTGAACTCTTGCTTAGACCAAAACTTTTGACTTCAGCTAAGACCTTTTGCTAAGACTTTTGTCTTAGCGAAACTTGACCTCACCCAATGTACGTGTAGCACCAAAACATTAGTCAGAGCAGTGCTCAATCTGTCCTCCACCGGCTGCAACAACGAGCGACAATCATCCGCGAAATTGTCCTATAGTGCGATCAATAACATCTTGGCCAATCTGCTCCAAGCAGGTTTGCAGGACTTCTTTCAGTTTCACCGTTTTAATTAAATGATTCAAAGTACTGCGTTTCCACTACCTTGAATGAAATTCTTTCATCATTCTAAGTGCTCGCCATCCTTTTTCAACTCGCAACGTACGAATTAATGCTCTATCATCACTTGTTAACGGACGCGTTTTCACATTTACATCTACTATGTTAGCGATGAAGTCACATTCACATAGTATACTAATTATCGCAGAATATTTAAATGCACATTTCTTTTTTGTCTTCTTATTTGTCTATGCGCAACAAGACTGTGTAAATGCATTATTTTATGCAAATTTTCATAAACGCTATTGAAGGCTGAATAGTCCAGTTTATTCTGCGCCACCCTGTACATACACACTGTCATGCCATAATGTTCCTCAATTAAAATTACAACTCGATCCAAAACAGCTACCATATACAAAGTTAAAAATTGTATACACAAAAAATGACAAAAATGCTTAATTTCATGTGCACTAAAATGACATCATCTCTAAGAAAGCAACCTCATTATCAGATGAATCAGATGATGAATCAGAATCACTGCTTTCTTTGGACTTCTTTGTCTTCTTAATGACTGTAGTCTCCACTGCAACTGCTTTCTTGCTCTGTACAAGTCAACATTCTTCGTCAAAACCAAAACAATTAAAGATACAACTAGGTAGTGATGGCATGATACAGCCATAAGAGAAAACGATAAACGCGATACGATATCAGACAAAATATCGTGATACGATATAATCCGCAAGTGCTTTGCCGTAGAGTACGTCGGAACATCGCCAAAAGTTCTGATTGTTTTTTGTATTTACCAGGTACTGACCAATCTGGTGCCTTGTGAAGAGTGCAGTTAAATAACTGAGTTGACAGGAATTCTACTAAAGCAGGAATTCTACTAAAGCAAACTTTTATGCCAGCTACCTTGCCTGATGAAAGCAACTCGATCTATGGCAAATCATAAGTATTGTACGCAAGATAGTGTTCATCCATTGCTAACAGAATATTTTCTGCCTTTACAAAGTTGTATCTTTTTGACATCATACATGCAAGCATCAACTGCTATTCACTGCATGAAAAAGTACGATCCGGCAGACGGAAATATGCCTGCTGAGCTGCGATATTTAGGACCACCGGAACAATAGCCTACATGCTATTCGTCCGGCTGCCGGACCAATAAGCCGACGGCTATTTGTCCGGCTGCCGGATCAATAGTCACTCCGTATTTAAATACGACTAAGAAGAAAATGGTAATTTCTTAACATGTAACGCTAGTAACTGCTGTTATAAAGTCCAACGAACAGCTTATTCCAGACCTGCCTGTGGTTTGAATTTTGGAGTATTCAGTTCGAGTTACTGTAGAAAACTTGTTATTCACAGGCCTACACCAAATCGCCTCACGTGCCATCGCACGTGGACCACCTTTAAGTTTAAACCACTCTTGCGAAGTAAAATTCATTTAACGTGAACCAATTCTAATACACTGATAATAACACAATAACTGTGGAAATAATTTCTCAAAGCTTTGTCTAACAAAATTAAATAACCTTTTTAACTGAATCTTTTCCCATTTTCGCCAACAAATTTCAGTAAAAAAACAGCGGAAATAAATAATCGGAAGAACCATAGAATAGATAATCGCATGTGCTCCAGTCTCCAGTCCACAGCTGATAAGGCTGTGCGAATTCAGCTTTTACTGCCCGAGTACTTTACAGAGTATCTTATGGAGCACTCGACTTATACCGGAAATCGCTACCGTATTAATTATAAGGTGGGCCAAAACAAACGGACAATTGCTTCCTTACCCATTCAATAACCTCAAAATATCCCTGGGACAAAAGCTGAAGCAAAAATAGCTGTAGAAATGCAAAATTACTCGAACCCGAGTCCCGACGTCACGTCAATCAATCAATCAATCAATCAACGTGATGACGAACGCAGGCTCCGCTGAGCCTCTATGTCCGTATCTTTATTAAAAACTACATATCACTTTAATAATAATTTTTAATATCATACTCAGATCGATCATGATATTGAAAATTTAAAAATTAAATTTTTTTTTAAATCACAAAAATTACCGTTATTTGCAGTAAAATACTTTTAACGCATCAATACAATAAGCACTACAACCAACAAAAATTACTCAAAGCAACTATAGCCTATAATTTTAATTTTGATATGGTTAGTTTGGTAGTTTGCACCTAACACTATCTCCTTCCCATGTGCCTTCACTCACCACTCACCAGTCCACTGGAGGCTGCTGAATAAAAAAACCTGAATAGATACTTCAGACAGTAAAAGTCAACTGGAACAGACATTGGATGAACTGAATGTACGTTCATTGTCAGCACTAGAAACCGGCAAGTGGAAAGTACATAGTGCATGTGCTGCCAAGTGCGGTGATGATCCACCTTTGCCAGTCCAGTAGCTTAAAATATTGAAATATACAATTCATCACAGTCCAAATTCGTGCAAGTCACTTGAAGTCAGTAAGGAGCTAGCTCATCCATTCATCTAATAGTGAGTTAATTATTATCATGGGAAGCATCGATTAACATTTCAGCTACGAACTGCATGAAAATTTCCAGAAGTACATAGGTGGGTGTTGCTTGTTAAGTTGTTATGAATGTGAAATAAATGTTTGTGCAGGACATCAATAGCATTATAAGCAAAAGTTGTAGGACAAAATTGCAACAGACGTTAAAAATGTCCATTGTTTGCAGCGACGTGAGCATGGAGGCGCTTAGGCCACTGCTTCACTGTGTTGTTGATGACACGCTGGTCTAGGCGTTTCCACTCCTCCGTAATGGGCTGCTGCAACTCCTTAACAGTCTGGATCTTCTCCCTGTAGACTCACTCCTGGAGCTTGTGTCTCTGCAAACGGCGGACATTTTAAATATCTGTTGTGAATGTTCTACAACTTTTGCTGTTAATGCCGAGTTTTATTGTCACATGTTCTGCATTTGAATAAATCTTGTTTTGCGCTTGTTCACATGATAATTTTCAGTCGTTTTGTTACAACGTTATTAGCAAAGAATAGCTAAAGATTCACAAACATTTATTCCATATTCACAACAAGCAACACCTCCTATGTACCTCTGGAAATTATCATACATTTCGTACCTGTTAAAGCAAAGATATGACAAAGGGTCCAGTTTTGTTTTCTGAAACACCGCATATAATATTCTGCTTCAAAAAAGTCCAGTATAGTTGCTTACAGATGTAGTCCCGGAATAATGAGCAGCCTGAAAATAGTTGAACTTGATAAAGACCTCATTGACAACTGACAATATGGCAAGAAAGAGGTTCATGATATTCAGATGTTAATGACTTTTTTAAACTCAATCAATGCACAATATTCAATTATATCATGACTGATTTCATTCCAATCATCACGAGTTGACCATCAGTACTGAAAGAATGCTTTCCAACATTTGACATAACAATGTAACGCCGCTTTTCATTTTCAGCGAGAACTCTTAACGAAGACCGACATTTTATCAATACGCATCACTACCAATATCACTAAAACATTTGAAGATATATACGATATGAACCAACTTTACATTTTCTTCTTTGCAATGTAGGCTAACACTTCAATGATTCGTCTCAGAGTTTGACAAGTGCCACATTTAACTAGTTTCCAGACCGATACTGCAGTTAACTGAAGCTGTGTGCATGTGACAAACGACCAAGCAATATCAAACTTTAGCCACTTTTTAGCTACCGTGAGCAACTGTTCAACTTCCAATATCTGAAAATACTGCAACTTGTCATTAATGTGCTATCCATTAACTGTCATTATAAACCCACATCATCCACATCTAAAACAAACAAAAAAGCACAACTAGGCCTAATTCTTTTTTTAATAGCTGACCACTAGAATTCATCACAATCACACCACGTCTGTCACAAAGCCATCATATCAACTGTTATATTGACAGTTCAACAATAAGTTAATCAATCTGACACTTCTTTGCACAGTTCTTCAAAATCACTTCTCTTTTGTCTCAAAACCACAGCTTTTAATTTCTCATGCCTGCAACATCACAAGCATCACAGAATATATGGCAGTGAATGTGAGGAAATTGATACACCAAACTGACACATTAAAGTCAACAGCAGATCCAGACAAGAGGCATACAATGGGCTATGGCCAGCCTACCAGCACCCGTTTTCATCGATGTGTACCATTATTTGTGTGGCAAAAATTGTAAAGAATATGTCTTTTGCATGACCAGGAAGATGTGACTGTCCCTTTGCCCTCCCCCTTCCACTGAGTGCACTCAATGCTATAAAAGGTTTTTATCAACCCAAAGCAAACTGGTTCTCACTAGGGTTTGCAAATCGGTTCCACTTTGGGAAATCCGGATTTTCGGCTTATTTTTCACACCAAATCCGGATATCCGGATTTATTTGTGCAGGTCCGTATAGGCTCCTATATACTGTTTAGCTATTGTAAGTGACACTGGCGATGTAAGCCTACTGATGAAAATTAAAATACAGTAATCAAAAACAATACGTGATGGTGTAATGTGTTTCAGACTTCAGATTCACTCACGGTGAATGATGAAGACTCATTGAAGAGCTCAGAGTCAAAGGAGTCACTCAAGAGGTCCGACTCTGAGGACTAGCTAAACAGGAGGACTCGGGACAGGAGTCACTACGAAGGAACATACAGAAGCATTGCATTCGTCGACGACCTGAGTCTGGCGTAATGCCGCACAGCACAGCACTGGACAATTACCACTTACTATTCCGTCATTCAGTGCATGTATACATACACTGAAGCAACTGTTCTCTCGACAAGACTGACTAGCTGCAACCACTATGTCCTCAGAAAATGTACTTTTCCCAAGTTAACTTTGTCCCAGCCATCAATTAGAGAAAAATGACAGCTCCCCTGGGCCCTGGTTGTCACAAGTTTCATTGTATACCATACTTTTGTCCAGTTGTGTGTTGTTTGTTTTTATATTGTGCTGGTGTAATACATAAATAATAGCAACTATTACAAAATTTACAGCTATGGCGACAGGAATCATGGGATAAGGAGTAGACATATCATGTACCATCAGACAGTTGCTTAAATATTTCCAGGACTAGTACTTCTTGCAGAATCTTGGGTCATTTTTGCAGTTTGCAGTTAAGGCTGGTTGACTTTATTGTAAGGTTTGATGTTTGAATGAATAAATGAGTATACCGGTACTGACATCCTGTGAAATGGAAATGCAGTACAGGCCTACTAAAAGTCGCATATGATACGTGAAACTGATAGCAAATGAAGTAAGTGAGCATTCCGTAGTTCGAGTCTGACTCACCAGAGTGAGTCACTCTTTGACGCATGGCTGTTGAATTTGCTATAATTTGAAGTACCGCCACAATACCACAAGCACGGTTTACACAATTTTTACAAACAGCCAAAACAGCCGGATTTTCACTTTAATATATCCGGATTTTTGGCTGCCATAAAATTAACGGATAAATCCGGATATACGGATATGCAAACTCTAGTTCTCACACTATAGCTCAGTAAATATCAGTGGCTTAATCAGAGACCGAATCAGAACACAACAGATCGACAACTTAGTTCCAGCTAATGATAGTAATACCACTGATAGTAATCTATTACCGAGACTGGCGTTCAAGCAGATCAGGCTGTGGACGGTCATCAATAGCATTAAATATCATTGTGCGGATACGGTCCAAACAGTCAGCTTGATTTAGCATCCGCAACCGCGTCTTGTCAGACCTGATTACGTAGTAACCATCCTTTGAGATGTTATCAGCTTCCTGCAGATAAGGCAAATTGCTCACTGAACTGATCATAATCAGCTCAGCTCATCTACTCACAGAGCATAAGCATAATCACCAATGCCATGTTACGACATATAAACTCAAGATTACAAAAAACACGGCTAATGAGCTTCTGCACTTTTCCTGTGACTCAATTCTCTTGTTACTGCTTAAAAGCACATATTATACCATTATCCACAATCTATATGATTCCACGGACTCTCGGACCATTTAATGTTTTTATTCTGCTCAACAGCTGGACTTGTTTGCATGGTGTGTTAGACTAAGCCGGCTCTAAGTCGGTTTCTGAACGCACTTTAAATCATTGCACTTTTCATTTAATTTCACTTATGCATCCTTTCTCAATGCTCATTAACCCAGTGTCACTGTAGAAGTCACCATGTAAGTAAATTAAAAGAAAAGTAAACAGATGAATTTCTACAGCACTTTATTATAAGCCCTATATCTCTAAAGCGCTCAGATATGGCCTGTAGTGCATAGTAATGTGCCTACTTTAGGCAAGCTCTTTCAAAAAAACAACACAATTCACCACAAACTGTACAATGATTACTTAGAACAACTGACAATTGAAACTAGCTAGTCATTACATATGAGAAGACTGGTGTCTGAAATTATTTATTATGTGTCGATTATTCATGCTAGTGCTTACTAAGGCAGAAGTGTACAGGTGTTATCTTACTCGTTTCAGCAGTTTCTCCTTTACCGCATCCGCTATCCAGGTGGCTGTTGGAATATGAAATCGTACTTCAACAGAGGTATCAACTGAAAACAAATATCAGTGAACTTATTTCCCAAACCTTGAGAAAATCTCTGCTGCTATGAATACCAGTGTACTGAATTTATTCGGCAGACACAAAATGACAACACAGTTCACAGATGACATCACATGGACTACATGTTAAGGCAGGCTTACTGTAAACTGCACATAGCTAATCACATGTTGACACAAAGAAAAAACTCAATTTACAAACATGCCAAAATTGTCTAAAATGCACCTGGAATGACTGTACTCAATTACACAATACATATAAAGTAAAGTAAAGTAAAGAAGGGTATAGCAGTTTGCAGGCAAACCTGCCATCACCGCTACGGGAACTCGCATGCCATATGGGATCACACAGTGTTACCTGCCACCCGGCAGAGGTGACATTACCGCCTTTACCCCAGCCGAAGCTGGTACTTGATTTAGTGACCCCGGAGGGATGAAAGGCTGAGTTGACCTAGGTGGTTGGTTAGAGATGGTTTATCCTCATAATGGTCACCCATCATGAACTAACTGGGCCCGATGTTGATTAACTTTGTTGATGCGACCAACGACGCTAACCACTACACCAAGCTGCCACCCATATGTAGCATATGGCTATTTTAAGAAGTCAATCTTCCAAAGTAAATTGTACAATTTTGAAGTAAGCTTCTTCATCAACATAACAGACAACTGACATGCTACACAATGTCATGTACTACATCTAAACACAATTCACAAAACACTATAGTAAACAAACTGTTTTCTATATATGTTCATATTTGTTCTACGTGTATGATGCATACCTGTTGGAATAACAGTACAACGATTTGTGACAGGTGATTTGGTGTATGTGATTTTCAATTCCTCTACAAAACACAGCATGTACTGCACATATTTGCTTTCATGGACTGATAAATTCACTGGCAATATGGCAATTCATCTTTATTTTCAGAGAAGTAATTTGACATGTGATTTACAGCTTACAACTTTAAACAGCTCTTTTGCCATATGAATAAACAGCTTGAGTATAACTCTAAAATTAACTGTTTCATTATATACCTTACCTGTTTACATGCCAAATGTCTTCTAACTGCTAACTCCACTATAGAATCATGATCCCAATCAAACTCACTCCACCATGCCATATATTGCTTAACATTAAAGCATTTGGAGACCAAAAAACTGTGTACTAAATCTGTTACAAAAAGTAGAGTAAAATGCTCCTGTTACTTTGTGTTTGTACATAATTATTATTAACATCTAAGACGCAATAAGCAGTATACCTAATGGAATATAACCAGAGAAGCCTTCAGCAGATGGTTCAGGTATCTACAACAGTGCAAACAAACAAATGATTTAACATTATTTGCAGCAGCAAGTACACTGTGTCTTGAAATGGAAAAGAGACCAAAATGTTTTTTTGTAATATCTTCTATCAAACTCAGGCAATTCTAATGAAATTTGGTAGACAGTTTCCTGAATAAATGTGCTACAAAATCATACACCGGGACTTCTATCCCCATTCAGGCTGGGGCGCAGCTTGCGCCCACTGAAAAATGGGGGGGATCAGTTAGTGTATTTTTCTGTTTCACAATCTCGTTGGATCATTTAATTATCAGGAAAGTTATTAAAATTATTGCCATCAGATGTCAGGTTTTAAGGCTAAAATGCACCAAATCATTTGTCAGCTGGGGCTTTGCCCAGACCCCACAGGGGGAGCTTACAGTGCTCTCCCAGATGGTAGACCCCTAGCTGGATTTTAGGGGCCTACGTCTAAGAGAAGGGATGGGAAGGAGGGAAAAAGGGGAAGGAAGGGTAGGGGAGAAGGATTGAGCCCAGGCTCCTTGGGGGATAGAAGCCACTACACCTCACCTGAATAGTGTCTCTACACTACCTTGTGAAACTTACTATGCTCATTTCGCACGTACTACAACTGAGCTGTTAAAGAAACTCCACAATTTATCCCATGTTAACTGTGGCTTCCAAATTCAATAGATCTGAATCCAGCTGATTACAGCATGTGGGGAATATTGCTGGAGAAGGTGTACAAAACACACATCACTAATCTGGACCTATCGTCGATGCCATTGACGAATGGATGCCACAATGACGACATGATCCAACTTGGCCCACTCCGGTCTCGGTCACTCTTTCAATTCGTCCATATAAGTGATGCTTAACAGAGACATAGCTATTTACTGGCACTTGTTGGTAAAATACTGCCTAGGTCACGAAATATAAACAAATATGAAAGCGCTCACTAAAACACAATTATTGCAAATACTTTTATTTCTGCAACACGAAAATACATTCATAATTACAACTGAATGTAAATATAACTTTATATAACAGCATTATAGATTGCATATGCGTGCATGTGCGGGTTAAGTATAGCATGATGTGAACTCTGTGAAGTATCCAATGGGTGTTAGACTATTACTAGTCTACTGAACGAGTCCCAGGAATTCCCAATCCTGAACCCGGAATTTTCACGGAACTAGAAATGTGTTCTGTGGAACGTGGTATCTGCCCCATAGCCACGTCAATAATGAACGAACTGTTCCAATAATTATGGCCGGATGCATTGCACATGCGCGAACCGGCCATATTTTACTTCCGGTCTAAAATCTGTCACCATCGTGTTCCTCGACCCTGATTTCCTAAAAGATGCAAAAATTTTGGCAATTCGGCCATGAATAAGGGTTATATTGCATATTTTTCATTGCGCATGTGCAAAACGGCCGTATTTCCACTTACGGTCTAAAATCTGACGCCACCATCGTGTTACTCGACCCCAATTTCCTTCACAAAGCGAAAGTTGCGGCGATTCGCATACATTTAAGGCAGATATAGGACTACTTAATATTTGCATGGGTTTGGCCTAAAATGGGGTTTGTGGGGGCAAAATAGGGGAAAGGGTGGTGCGATATTGACCCCTAACAAACTCGTTCTTCCTTTTGGGGGTTCTTACGTCTGTGCCAATTTTGGTGAAAATCAATCAAGAAATGCAAAAGTGAGAGTGCTCGCAGATGGACACACAGACAGACAGACTGACTGACAGACGCAAACCAATTTTATAATCTGTCCCATGCTATATGCTATAGCTAAGGGACAGATAATTAACATCCCTAAGTGCACCCCATCTGCACAGAACAGCATGTCTGCAATTGTGAGAAGTCACAGCATGACAAAGTAAACACAGAATCAGTGATATGCAGAAGTGGAGCAAGTGTCCAAAAAAATTTCAGCCTGCTGTCAACATTTTTACATGCAAAACTTTGTATTTGTATTCTGTGAACTGTGAAGTTGCGGGCTCATTGGAAAGCGCGTAGTGTTATGTAGGATGGCCGAATTATTGCTGCACTCCCTTTATCCTCCAAATTTTGACAGACGGACAGACAGATCGCTATGATCGCGTCTGCATTCCATGCAGCGCGGTAATAATTACTAAATAGATCCACTGGACAAATAGTTTCCCAATTTTCCGTTTCCCTTTTTTCCTAGTACATTTTGGTTTCCCATTTTTCCGCTTCCTTTTTTTTCGTTCCCCTTTTTTCCGTTTCCCTTCTATCCGGATCCCTGCGACGTCGCATTCCTGTTACGTAATAGGGTGTGTGCGGCCGGGCCGCGTTTTAGGCCTGGCCGGGCCGCATTTAAGGCCAACGGGCCGGGCCGGACCGGGTTTTAGGCCAGACCGGGCCTACAGTGTCTAACCTTCGCAGACAAATCCGAGGTGCTATTAGGATACAAATTTTCGACATTGTAACGACTTTTGAAACCGCAGCATTGGACTGTTCGTCCTATATTAAAATTCGACGATAGTCTCAATGCATAAAATGAACGGAGACCTATCATTTTATCTAACATCCACTTGTTTACATTCACAGCATAGACCTACTACAAAAAAACCTAGCCAAAATATCGTCTCAGTCTGCATGGGCAACGTAACGTAACTCACCTTGTAAAGGCTGTCATTTATGATGATGTTAACAATAAATTGTCTCTAATGCGCTGAATGCGATATCTGCTGGAACAAAATGTCTTTAGATGTCTTTAGAAAGCGCTTGAATGCTGCTACTGATGGTGATTGTCGCACATTTTCAGGAAGTGAGCTCAAAGCGTAGGGACCAGCGAACGAGAATGCACGTCGGCCGTAGTGGACTTCCTAATAGTGTTATTGAACTTTTTTACTAGGTGTTACTGCTGAGGCGCTGTGGACGAATATCATTTCAAAATCAGCAATTTCGCTCCAACGGGGGCCGGCTGACCCAAAATTTCAGGTAGAAGTGGCCACCCCACCAACCATTCTTCTTCTCAGAAAACTACGCTAAGTGACCTTTCGTGTGGTGTAAAGATCTGGACAGATCTTTCTTCCCTTTCTCGTCGCTAGTTGCTGGCATTCCATGCAGCGCAGAAAGACGGAAGCACGCCTCAAGAGCTTCTATATCTGAGAAATGACACTACGACTATATAGCATATAAAATAGCTACGTTATAATACTACGGTTACCATAATAGCTACGGTTACCGGAGATCCGCTTTGTCATCATAAATATACGTCTACTAAACCTCCAGTGAACTTATATTTTCTTTAACAATAATATTTGACAGCGAAATTAACTTTTCTCCTAGTATGCCTAAATGCTCAGTCTGAATCCTCAGGTCTCTCAAGTCCAGAGTCCTGCGGGCAGTGGCGTCGCCATGGGGTGGACTGAGGTGGACATGTCCACCCCACTTTTGCCCGAGGTCATTCCTGAGATCGATGCAAATCCGATGACTTTTCTGGGGG
>Ga0209562_1000530_pt1 | contig 13056 bp, 10 predicted proteins | sample WorMetvacBELIZE2_FD_187399 | JGI IMG/M metagenome (GOLD analysis project Ga0209562, IMG submission 187399) | Marine gutless worms symbiont microbial communities from Max Planck institute for Marine Microbiology, Germany - Olavius vacuus BELIZE.2... | ecosystem: Host-associated > Annelida >...
GTTTTTCATGTGGTCAGACTGAATGCCATTCACAAGATTCAAACTGACTCAGCATGCCATATTAGAGCTGGTGAATAATATGGACCGCTCTGACATTACACACTTAATAAGTGTATGCAGCAGATTAACTAACGGCATAGTTTCCATAAAACACAAAAAAAAACAGATAAATGGTAATGTCACATTACCGGATTGGACTAATCAAACTATGTGAAAAAATGCCATCAATCCTTTTATTAAAAATGCTGAAATTATGAAAATTTACTAGACAAGCAACATATACACAAATAACAGGATAGGAAACCCTCTTATTATCATCACTGAATTACTAGATGTGACACAGATATAACAACGAACCAATATCATACAAACACATTAGATTATCGACAAAATAAAGAAATATTACAAAACTCTACAACAGACACTAAATTAGCACAGCAAAAACTAAATGCAACGTTTCACAGTAAATTGCAAACAGAACTCTAAAGAACTGCATTACAGATCCATATAATCAATTACACTAAACCTGTGTGTGCGGCCATGCCTCCTCATACTGGCCGTCATGCTGCCTGTCAGTGAAGCTGTGGCAGCCGGCCGATTGCAGCCCCAGACACCAGCATAATGCACCACGGAGTATGTCTCAGACAGCATCCACAGCGCATGACAACATCCAAGCTACACACACACAGTACATCAACACAGGCTGTGTCGGTAAAAAACGTCGCATGATAAAAGCTGCAATTTCTCTGAAAAAAACTTCATATTTCTTTACAAAATCTACATGCTGCATTTCAGATCTTGCCACTTCCATGTCACGTCAAACGGAATCTTATCAAAACTGCAAGTTTACTGCAAACGAATCATGTGAATAAGTGAACAGGAAAATTTAGCAAATACATTCAGCATTTCTCAGAAATTGCAGCTTTGTTTGCAGTGAATTTTTTTCACTAAGGGCCGCATCGCACAGCCTAACATTGATAAAAAGACCAAGCTGTTAAAACATTTAACACATTATATCATCAGAATGGTTATCCAGTTCTGTCAGAATTTTTGCTGATTACTGTGACATCTGTTTTACATTGCTGAAGACTGGCTGCTTGACTACGAGGAAATTAAAGCAGAGAAACGTTTGGGCATATCTGGCAGTGTACAAATGCACCTACCTAAACTATCCTCAGGCCATGTTGCTTTTATCTCCTGGATGTGTAAAAATATTATTTTAACTTGTACACCACAGTGAAAAACAGTAAGAGATCCACATTATTTTTATACACTGTAGGCTTAGACTGTGTTTTCCTGTATGTTCTTGAACGTTTTAAATGATTCATTTTATGTGATCTGCACTACAATTTTCCTGTAATAAACTGTGACAACAGCCTTTAATGTTGAAAACGAGATCTTACTGAAGTGCTGTGGCTGGTTGACTGCATCAATGACTGGACAATGATGGTGAGAACACGTGACAGAGCACACTCCACGTTGCTCTGTGTCTGATTGCCGAACGTCACATCACTAAATGGCTTCAATGCTAGATCCAGATACGGAGTCGACTTGATCAGCTGGTCGTCGGCGTCCTGCTCAAAGTGACCCGCAGTGCATGCAACTGCCTTTGCAACAGCAGCGTCTTGTACGATGCTGTCGGCCATGTAAAACAAGCTCGGCACCACACTGCAAATGACCACATTATGCCAGTTGTAACTGTCGCTGTGACTGCAGACATGTGACATTTGACACTGCTGTTGTACAGTTCCCTGCAGCATTTTTGTGATGGTATAGGTAAAGGTAAAAGTAAACGTGGATTTGTATAGCAAGCACCTCGTCGTAAACACACCTCTAAGGTGGTCAGGTATGGCACACATTCTCAAGGGATATCACATTTTTTACCTGCACACCCCGCATTCATCCGCTCACGGAATGAACCATACCTAATAGTGTCACTATAATCTTTGCATGTATAATAACAATATTTATAACTCGGAACTATAATAATAATAAACAAAAGATAAACATCAAAGGAGTGACAGATCTGAGATTAAATTTTCAAACAGTACACAAACTTTATCCTTACTAAGACCTATAACCACACTCTAAGTCAGTGAAGCATCATCATCATCATCAACACCAAACATTTTAAAAGTGGCCTAAACAGTTAAAACTATTGCAAGAACCACTGTACTGGAAGGGATGTAAAGACTGGGAATAGGAAATGATGCATGGTCAGTGTGGTGATAGACTCCCCTCTCACAGCATTTCCACCCTTTGACTGGAACCAAATTACTTGGAAAAAAAAGGCAGTGTGTTAAGAAAAGTGGACTGGTCTTGAGTCATCCACTTGACTGAATATCCGACATCCTAACCACCATAACTTGACTTGACTTGACTTGATTCATCCCACGTCCACGTGAACTTATTGGGCCACACTCCGACGCCATTCTTGTCTTTTGAGAGCTGCCACCTCCGCCTCTTCCCAGGTGAGTCCCATTCCTCGCAGATCTTTCTTGACTATACCTCTCCAGTTTGTCCTTGGCCGACCAGGTCCCCTCTTAACCACCACAGAACATGATAAAAGAAAGGTGACAGCAACACTGCAAAAATGTTCTGGTTCTGAAAGGCAAACAGCACAGTGAAATGCAGACAATTTGACAAATAAGGCATATATACTGGCAAAATGCTATGGCAGCAGCATGACGGACTCGTTGGTCTTCATCACCAAGTAACTTCAACATCACATCGGTCAATATCCGCTGCTGAAGGTCCAGTTTCTGTGAACAAATACCAGAAAAACTATCCTAATACATGTTATCAAATGCAGAAATGTTGCATTTCTACAAAAATGCAATTTCGTTACATTTAAAATGTAAATGACATCAAATTCAGTCTGCTAAAAATTATCGACTAAAGTTATAGTATTAGCAAGTATAATGTAATGGAGCACTTCAGTTATATCATATACTCCTCCGCAAAACTTCTGACCGACTACGTTAAATATTAAGAATATTTTTTATATTATATTTTTTATTTCAATAACTGTTCATATCAGTTACAACTTACGCCGAGAAAGCGGTGATTCGTAGAGGACGTTGAAGTAAATCCAACAGATTCCAGATAGACTACAAACTTGTAGTCAACATCGGCCAACAATTCCAACAACTCGACCTGCACATCAACACTGTTGTCATATTCACTGACATTCATCTTTTTAATACAGATAGCTCAGCCATTTCTTTCAGGTCTGTGTTACAGATTATTGGGCATCCCTCAGGCATATGATCTGCAGAAAATCCCACTCCGAAATCACTTCAGAGAACCCACACTGTAGTAAATATGAAAAAACGACCAATTAAACAAAAAGTCCAGAACTCGGATGTTTTGATTTTTTTTTCATTTTCACAGAAAGCACCAATTGGCAAGTTCAAAGAAATGAGCAGATATCATAATCATCTGCTTCCCCATCATCAACTGAAAACATTCTATGTACGTTATTAAACAAAGTACTCACTTGCTCTGAACTTTTCAGCACTAATTATCTAATATCAAGTTGAAAGATCGACTGTTGCTACACATATCAAACGTACATCATTCAGCTCAGTGAAGCTACTAATGTTGTCAACTGAGACCATTCTTCTACATAAATATCACTCACTGTCTTCACTGAACTATCACTTATCTTTGTGTAGCTCTTAGAGCTTCATTCATATCAACTTGCTGCACGAAAATAGCACAGGCAAAATGCACGAAGTTATGTAATGACCAGTATTTTTGCATTTTGATGAATATGCATGCAAATGAACGTAAGTAAATGATTCAGATTTAAGTGCAACCTTAATCCGTTAAAATTATATTTGATCAAAATGATGAACCACATCCTAAATTGATTTAAATCCAAATTTTATTACGTGCACCATAGGAACCGATAACATGAAATTACGTGGCGTAAATGCAGAGCTTAAATCGCTGCAAAAACCTTGGAACGAAATACCTGCAAACAATGAGAAACTGCTCGAACCATCTATAATGATGCACATACTGAAATAAAATCATTATTAGTACAGCATACCTTCACCAGCCAGTAGGAGTTATGTTTGACTTGCATGACGGCAAACAGTAACTTCATCGCGAGGCTGCTGTGATAGCTGTGACTGAGAGATGGCATGCAGAGCTTCAGCGCCGACAGTGCCAGTCGCACTGTTACAGCGGATTCATCTTCCAGCAGATTGGATAACTGCATCACTAACTCCTGGATACCCAGCGTGCTGCTGCCGACCCCACTGCTGCTACTGCCTGCATTGCAATAACAACACTGGCATCATAAAACAAGCAGCTGTGATTGTTTAGCCAGCATATCTGAAAAATTGTTCAGGGGGACTGTCGGGAGGAGATGTCTGGGGGGAATTCACTGAAGGAAATGTTCCGAGAAAATGTCCACGGTTTATTTTGGGGGAATTTTATGAGGGTTAGTTTTTCACAGGGAAAATGTCCAGGGTAATGTTCCTGGGGGAGCAGATGTCTGGAGGTTTGTTTGAGGGAATTTTCTGGGGGCAATAGTTAGAATGTCAGACTTGCAGTTGAGTTGAGTTAACAGAGTTTCATGTCCCACTCCACCCACATAATACGTCATTTTAGAGACGAGCCTTTCCAGGATATGAGTGACTGCAGTGATACTGACAAACAGAAAACAAAGAAACAAAATAACACATACACCTGAAACACAGACAAACAAACACGAAAAAGATCTGACCAAGCTAAGACAAACACAAACCTACAAAACCTTGGTTCAGCTGCATTTTATAACATGCTACCCTGAAATAGAGCAGGTCTATTCTTACAACCTGGGAGCCTGGCACGAGGGTCAAGATGTTGTGGGTTCAGCCGCTAGCCAGTTAACTTGGTGTAATGACAATGGGCAAGTAGTTCACACATGTCTCTTTGTAACCAAGTAGTATAACGTGGTACTGGTCAAAACCTCACACTGACCATATGTCACAGACTTAGTGGTAGTATACCTACTGGCAGACACAGCGGCCTAACACAAAAAGAGATGAGTTCCCTGCCTATAACCCAGAAGCAGCATATAACACTTTAACTTTTACCACCGTTTGATGACTGCCAAACAAATAATCAACATAAATTATGCAAATGTGCTGCCAAATGTAAACAACATACTGGACATTGTGGCAGGCTGCAACGACGCCATCCAATGATCCCAGCTGCCACGGCCTTCGCCAAGCACCGCCCTCACAAACCGACCAATCACAAGTGCAGTGTTGCCACGCAGCTGCGGGTCAGAGTGACTTGTGTAGATCAGAACCTCACTCATCACTTGCAGCTCTCCTGCATCAACATATTATTACCTTCAGTACATCCACCAAATTAGTTTTGAACATTCAGACGAGACGCTAACACAGACTTTGTCTGCAGACAAAGTTTGTGTGAGATGTGACGACGGGCATAACTGCCACAATGCTGTCACAATTCTACGCTATACAAAGTACACTTCTGTCACTGCTAACTGATGAAAGGACAATTAAATTATATCGATAATATATTTTCTGAAAAATGTATCAATCACAAATGGCAAATTATGCACAGAATTAAAAGTCAAAAATTGTCAAAAATTCTAAGATCATGTATGCAAGAAACTTTAGGTGTTGCGCCTAGAAACATACATAGATCACATAAGTCACATATTAACAAAGTCTATTATCAGCACACAGCAGCGGGTGGTAATAAGAATAATATTATAGCAGTTATTTTTAAAATTATTGTGATTACAGAAGTGTGTCCAATGATAACCAATAATATTGCACAACAATACACAACAGTAACTACAAATCTGCATAAGCAAGGCTAGGTAAATCCAACTAATTATACTAACATATACTAAATTAAACACAACATATATAAAAACAGCATAAAATAAATCATGTAAATGCTAAAATACTGAGATACTACCTGGTTCAGGGCTGGTCTTGTGAAGATTCATAACAATAAGCTGTGGACACAGGTCAACCAGATATCCCATGCAGCTCAGTGCCAATGCCTTCACACTGACACGAACTTGACGGTCTGGCAGGAGACCACAAACGTAGCCTGTTAACAGGAACTCCGAGCAAAGCATCCGTGCAAGAAATACGACCGGTGACTCGTCACGGTCAGTAAGGCTGCCTATGTCACCCTGGCGCACCGCTGCAGGGTTTTCAGCTGTTTCATCATCTTGTAATTCAACAACCCGTGCAAGTGGATCTTCACTTTCGTCCACGGAGCTTGGCAAGCTGGATGGTCGCTGCTCCTGCTGGGAAACATTCAGCAACGCGTCATAGCTACAGCTCGGTGATAATGTTGAGTCGGCCGCCAATCCGACATCGATTCCCGAGTATTCGTTACTTGCAGTAACCACCGAACTTACCATCTCTGAACCGGCGGTCATTTCCAGCGGCTGAAAGATATCATCATCTTCATCGTCATCATCATCAGCATCGTCATCGGTGTTATCACCCATGTCGGCCAGCCTATCAGACCCAGCAGCAAACTTGTCAGATTCAAAACTTGCAGCGCCAGTCTGACTCACGTCAACAACTTGATCTTCCGAGGCACTAATGTCTTCTACATCAGCTGCTGCCATGTCGTCGCTAACCGACGGAAGTCGCGAAAAATCTGCAACAATTTTCTTCACTGTGGTAAAAGGCCAAGTTAACGTTAGTATAACTGTGTGTATGTGTTGCACTGCACTACTTCAGCGTAACAAATAAATAAACAAGTTCACCCAGTTACATCCATTTAGTTATGTACGTCTCACCATAAATGTGCTGTAGTTAAGAAATTCAAACTATTACATTTCATCAACACATTTAAGAAAAAAAGGAGTAACAAACAGTTATAACATAAACTATGACAAAACATGTTATTATCTCCATAATGGCCTATTATCTGTTAAGTGGGATGTTACACTCTGTTCACAAACTCACTCACTTCACTTCACAGCTCTAAATTCTCTGTATGACAGTTTTAGCTATTATATCATCCTTCATATCTGTTTGTGCAAACAAAATTACTGATTAAGAAATCCACTTGTTATTTGGTCAAGTAATAACAATCAGACAAGTTTCATTCAGAGCCGATGCAAGCCTCGAACTACACCAATTGGCCCTCAATTTTCTGGCGACCTTTTTTAGTAGTCACCCCTCCTAAACAACGACCATCTTTTAGTTGTCACTGTCCACGAAGTTCATCTGTGTGTGCCTTTTAGATAGCCCTTTCTAGTCTGACCCTTCTTTTATGCCAACGTATACAGCCTTTCACTACGAATAAGGCACTTTTAGGGTCCCCTTTACACCGTGATAGAGCCCTTTTACCCACATGGGCCCCTGGTCGGGGCTTCGGGGGTGGTCTGCACCGGCTCTGGTTTCATTTTACAAATAAATGCGAAAACGTTCCCACGCGAGTCACATGACTCAAACTCCTAAATTGATACGCTAAATAAATTCAACGAGATTTCAAGCACACATAAGTGAACGGGTACGTATACATACTCTGTGTGGTCTGTGAAGTCTGTGCCAGAAGTGAAGCGACGTCACCGCGTGAAACAAGAGCTGCTCGCAGCGGCTGAGAAGCGTGTTTCAGCATCTGATGTAACAGCTCGAGTGCCGCAGTGACCACATTGTGATCAGCATGGGTCATGCAGCCAACCAACAGTTGTAGCACCTGCCAATCACCAGTCCACAGCTCAAAGGTTATACATTCTTCACTATTTGTTCTCAAAGGATCACATGTACTGCGTAGGTCTGTGTGAAGTACCAATAAGCCTATATCACTCTCCTTGGTTTATGTTTTTTCTCATCGCGCTGCATTGCATTTCAAATTGTCTCGTGTTGTATTGTTTTGTTGTACAGTGCTCCATTGTTTGTTCAGCTTTTTCATTTTAAACCTTCTGGCTACAAGTTCAATAACACTGAATCTGAATCTGAAGAGATGGGTTTTCAAACCATCTTTGAACTGTCCACAACTTGTGGAGGCTAAATGCAGCTGCGTCAGAAACAAGTTCCGGACGATGGAGGTTGCGAAAGAGAAAGCTCTGCCAGCTATGACGAGTTCTGGTGCGAGGAACCAGCATGCCGTGACATTCGACTAAACAGAAATGTGCCCGACCACCACACAGATGTGTCTGAATAGGCCCCACCAGTGCCGCAGAGACAATAATTATCACAGTTCAACAGATATACTGGGACAGTTGCATGAAACATTACGCTAAAGTTAGGCAGCAATTAAGTCCAAGTTATTCAGCTGCATATTCATATGCATGCAAAATAGTCCAAAGAGTTTCTAAACGTTCAGTGATTGAAATGCACAAAATACTTGTTATTACACACATGGATTCTGAGAATGCTAAATTTTCACCTAACAAAATTAATCTGAATGGAGATCTGAAAGGTACTTAAAGATAGAAGGTACTTAGTTAAAGTGATGAGCCAAAGAGATGTCGCTGCAAAAAGTGCTTAAAAATCACTATTTTATTAAAACCTACACATACAAGACGTGCAGTCCCAAAGAACTAAAACACCTGCAGCCTACTTACTCTGCAATCTCAAAACTGCATTTGTGTTGTGTGATATCTTGATCCTGACAGTGGACCATTTAACTTATATAAACATTATTGTTCTTCTACTGAGATTAATTTGTGTCTGCCTGTCAAATACTAAAGTGCATTTACTAGTAGGACTATATGCTCATCTGCTGACCTTGACTGTCACCTCTGACCTATTCAAGTTATCTATATATCGTAGATCATGAAAACAGTACAAGTATGAAGATGATACAAGCATGCGTCTGGCACATTTTGTATTTTGTTCAAAAAGTCCATTTTTCTGTGCTAATCACCGAAAAAAACATTTCTCGGTGTCACCTGTTTGCAAGGTAAATGCCCCCATAAGTCATGTGTCTCAGCCTCACACGTAAAATTCACAGTATTTGATGTTACACAATTAATAACAATAAAAACTGGAGCAATTATATTACACTGCTCCATTAGGCAGTTGTAAGAGTTCCGTGGATCTATGTATGCAACTTTTACCGAACAAATCATTGAATAAGTACAAATAAATAAATTTACCCGCAGAACAAGCACAATGTCGATGTGCGTGTCCGTTTCCGTAACCTTGGCACCAAAGCTACCTTTGAGTTGAAAGGCAGTGTCAGGGGCTGTTAGTGACGCATCGCACATCAACGGCATTAAGTTTCGGAGGCCAAGAAGGACACCAAGAAGTCCAGGCACATCTTCTACCATCCGACGCTGTTCGGCTGACGATTCACTACTATCTACAGATGTTGCACTTTCGGCCGTTGCTGCAGAAGACTTTACTGAGTCTGTACAATTTTTTCACAAAACAGCACCTTTTAACACCCTATGTTTTCCCATCTAAAGACTGAGATTTGTTCACGTACAGAGCAGGACTTCTTTTGCGGCAGAAATGCAATAATGGCTTAATGTTCTTCCCAGCACTAACTGAAAGCAGTAATCAAACCAAAATTTGCCACACTTAAGACCACCACTAAGTCAGTTGGCTGGCAACTGTTTGCGGCTGTTGTACATTCATCAGATTAATTAGATAAAACGGGCGTACTCTCGCAAGGACTTCATCAAGATAACAACACACAATGTCTTTATTATTATTATTATTATTACGATTATGATTATGACGATTATTGAGCCAGAGCCAGAGCTGCTCCACAATGTATCAACAAATTCAGGTAAAAAACCAAGCACAGCACAGCATCGATATTTTACCGATGCTACATGCTACAAATTCCCATCAGCGTTAGTGTAGTCGATCCAAGTTAAAAACTCCACATTATCAACAACGTTCTACAGCATACAAGATAAGATTAAATATGGACAGAAAAGTGCACGTATTTGCACATCAAAATCCAACGGACATCACTTGCAAAGCCAATTTGTATTTCTGAAGCTCATATCATGTAACAACCAGGAGGCAGAAAGACTTTGCTAGATGCAATGGCAAAACTACTACTAGTTTAACAGCTATAAGAACGTAGCAAAGGAAAAGCAAATCAACACTGTCACTCTCTCTCTCTCTCTCTCTCTCTCTTCATAGCCTACTCCGACTGGAGTTGTTGCGCCCACGACGCGACGCCATTACTTACGGTCATTTGCTTTCCGCCACGCGGTGTGAACACCAAAGTTCATTGGTTTGACGTCGTCCACGATCACTCGTAGCCAAGTCAAGCTTGGCCTTCCCGGGGGTCCCTTCCAGAACAGAGGTGGCTTCTGCATCGCAGCACAAACAGCACGTCGATGGTCTTCAGTGGACTGTGCTCGTGCAATGTGGCCAAAGAAACGTAATCTACTGGCTGTCACTGGCAATCTAGAATCCCCTTAAAATCAGTTCTGTTCGATAATCACAGCATGCTACAATTCCAGTAGTGAAAAAACCAGTAGTTATGAGAAGCAGCTGATACCTAAAAGGGCATTCAGTGTCCAGATGGTGAACGTTGCTGGTTTTCGTGAATGCTGGCAAACCAACAGCAGACAGTGTGCGGCTGACCGCCGAATGGTAAATGACGGCGAGTGTAAGTTCGCCAGAAATGACTTCAACAGCATCTTTGTACAACACAATATCATAGCCATTTCAACATATGCCATAAAAAACAACCTAAACTAATATCCTCCCTTTCATAACAGCTGTGACACACGGGCATCGTCGGCATCATTCTGTTAACATGCAGGGCATGTGTGTTGACAACGTAGGTCCATGTGTCATGGCCCTGAACCAGCTGCCTTCACAAGCCCGGTAATTTTGTACTTTCTAGTAACTCACAATATAACATGGAGGTGCAGTGGTTATATTTGCAATCAAGAGGTTGCAAGTTTTGACTACAAACCATTCTAGTTGATGAATTATTATTATTATTATTATTAAATCTGAACGTCATGACAACGTTATAGTCTAGCGACTTCAAGGTTGTAAATGAATGCGGTTATGAATGACTATGGGCAAGTTATTCACACATGTGCCTGTCACCAACCAGTACAATTTGCTCGACAACTTCTAATTTGCAGCAAAAGTTTTGCAGGAAAGAAAAACCAGATAAACAATGAGCAGTAATAAACAATATCAGCTAGTCTGGACATATCATCTCAATGCATTTTTAAAAAATACCAAACTTGAGAAAACAAGACAATACAAAAATTTAATTGCCTACTGCTACATAAAAACATCAGAGATATAATCAAGCAAACAAAGAAATAGCTATTTGAACACATATAATAATCAGACAATATTTAATATAATACTATAACACTATCACAGAACACAATATAGTAATCATACAGTGTAATCAAACCACAGTTATCAGACAGAACTACCTTCGTTTCCATATCAGTCATGAAACTGACGAGGATTGGGCTAATTTTTGACATGGAAGATGCCAGTGTTTCATGCACCATTTCTTCCGATCGTTGGCATATTCGTAACAGACAGGGTAACAGGTTGACAACGTATGGTCTAACACACACACACACATTTATTGTGAGATTTCTAGCTTACTGGTACTAAATTATCACGGGACAGACACACTGTCAACATGAGAGTTTATAGTGCTAATGTTTGAAGCTACGATATGTGGAGATCTATAGCAGCAACCTGCCTCTAATTACATAATCACCATATATCAGCACCGTTGCTGGTCTGGCTTCTGCCAACTAGAATCAAACAGTCAGTCAAGCAGTATCATCATATGAATAACTCTCTGTGATCTATAACACATGTTAAATCTGGAGCTGCGATCTCTGACCTTTCACCTATGCAAGATCTAGATATACAGAAAACCAGCAATTCCGTACTTTGTAGTAACTTATTAACATACAGCATATTCACAGCATTTGCATGTCAACATACAGTGAATAACATATAAAGAACAGCACAAACATGAAAAGGTGATATTCCTCAGCAGCATTTTATTCTAGCTATAAAGCCTTGTTTATAAATCACTTTTTCCACTGATTTTATTATCATTCTCCATTTTTATTTTCAATCCTCCTTCTCGTTACTCCATTTTTATCGTAGCTAAATAGCCTTGATTATATTTCCACAATTTTATCACAGTATTCACACCACTGTAAGGCACTGAAATAGCCTACTATGTGCTGATGTGCCGTTAAGAAACTACTCACTCACTCACTCCTCAGCAGCACATCAACATATGAGCTATGTGATGGTGGATAATATCATCTCTTACACATTTTTCTATTTTCAACATGCAGCTCACTGTATGTCACCATTAACATGTGTACAAACTACAGTTTTTTTACATTTACACTACTTACTATCTGTAACAAGGCAAAAGCTAAATGAATGTCGACAAATGACAAAATCAGAGCAAAGAATACCGGCATTTCTGTGGAAGGATGAGATGGGCCAATTCAGCAAAACGCCAGAGAGCTGCACGCAGACATCGTGGCGCACCATTCTTCTTGATTTCTTTATACAGCTCAACTTGTATTCGGCTGAGATTCGATTTCATCAGCACCTGATACGGATGCATGAACATCAGCAAACAGTATTGTATTCTGCAAAGACACTTTCTGTGTAACGCATAAAACTACAAAAGAGCTCATAATGTAACACAATTCCAATTATAAGCAGGGATAGGACAGACTAACAGATGAGCAAATGAACAGACAGATGAGGTGCAAGCCACAGCCTCCAGTAGGGATGGTCACATAATAATGTATCTGCTTTGTAAAGTCTGGTACACACTACCCATGTTCATGGCCTGTGTTCACAGGCTGTCAAGATGGGCCATGAACATGGGTAGTGTGTATCGGGCTTAAGTGCCTCGCCAGATTCAAACTCTACGGAATTATTATTATTGTTTATTATACAATAAGGCATCATATACGAAACAAAAATATAAAATACAACAAGAAGCTCAGCTATCGCAGAGAGACCGCGCTGCAGCCTGTTTAAACTATGGCAAAAATATAAGCGCGAAAAGCGTGCATCTGGGTTATTTTTAAAAAAGTCCAGTGGCAACAGTGTC
>Ga0209562_1000531_pt1 | contig 13046 bp, 12 predicted proteins | sample WorMetvacBELIZE2_FD_187399 | JGI IMG/M metagenome (GOLD analysis project Ga0209562, IMG submission 187399) | Marine gutless worms symbiont microbial communities from Max Planck institute for Marine Microbiology, Germany - Olavius vacuus BELIZE.2... | ecosystem: Host-associated > Annelida >...
ATATTAAAATTGATCAATTAAAACCTGAACATCGGGATATATATCGAAAATTGCATCAAACTATTTTAAAGGTAAATGATGATTTTGCCCGGCGCTTGCAGTTTAATACTGCGATTGCGGCTATTCGGGAATTTTTAAACGCTTTGGAAAGTGGCATTGATGATTCAATTCAATATTTACAATTATCTAAAGCGAGTTTTCGCGATGTATTAAAAATGTTTTTCCCAATTATTCCTCATACTTGTCAAATTTTATATTTTGAAGTCTTTGGTAATGATATTTGTAGCGAAACTTTTCCACAAGTAAATCAACAAGCATTAGTTAGCGATTGTGTGAATCTGGTTATACAAGTAGACGGTAAATGGAGAGGTGAGATAAAAATTAATAAAGAATCTAATGATCAGGAAATAAAAAAAATTGTGGTTGAGACTACAGCTGTTCAAAAATATTTACAAGGGAATGAACCTAAAAGAATTATTATCGTGAAAAATAAGTTGGTAAATGTTGTAACCAAATAGCAAATAAAATTAAGAGTCAACTAATTTTTAAGTAGATTTCATAGAATTAAAATGTTTAATTATCAAAAAATATTAATTATTATTTGTTGTTGTTTCATATCTGCCTGTAATCCTAATTTTTTATATATAGTAGATGTTTTACTTGCAAAACATGCAGATATAAAATATCTTAAAGCCAAAAAAAATCAAGACCCATTGACCAATGATGAACATGCAGATATAAAATATCTTAAATCCCAAAAAAATCAAGCCTCATTGACCAATGATGAATTAATTGATTTTATTTCAAATTGCTATCAAAAAACCATAAATGGAGAAATGTTCTCATGTGGAATATTGCCGGGAATGCCGCCTGCAAACGAAATCTGTCGCGAAATTAGAGATAGTTCCATAGCCGGAAAAAAAATAAGCTTAAATATTAGGGGTTGCACATTAAAAATGGGATTTAATCTAGATAATGCTTGTAATTTGATTCCTAAGATATCCGAAAATATTATTAGAGCAAAAAATATTCCTTCAAATCAAAACAAATCAATTTCCGATAATTTTGCCTTGGCTACGATTGCTGAAAATGAAAAAAAACCTATAAATTCAAAGTCCTTTAAAAATAAAAAAATCCAAAAATCATCACCTGCATATGGAAGTAGGAAAATACCAAGTACAATCAGTATGAAACCTGTTTATCATAATCCAAAAACATTTAAATTAAGTTATAACCAACAAATAGATTGGATTCTTGATCTATGTTTACATGTTGACAAGGTTCCAATCAGTAATTGTATTGGTTTGTCTAATCAATTTTATGATTATTGTAATCCCGATAAGCCATATGAACTTTTAGGAAGTCATATGGCTATTCTTGCAAAAGATGTTCCATCCTCAACTAGAGATAAGTAAAGGATAACTACAATTTAAAATTGCAAACTTTTTAATTTATATTTTTAAATCTTGAAATCCGATATCCGAAAAAACAGAATAACCGGGATTTAGATTTTGCTAGCTAATTTACTGCAGATAAAGACCGCCATTAATATTTATTGTTGAACCGGTAACATAACTTGCAATTTCCGATGCCAAATAAATACAAACTCCACCAATTTCTTCAGGTTTCGCTAGTCGTTTCATCGGAACCTGATCAATAATTGCTTTCAAAACATCTTCACGAATTGCCATAACCATTTTAGTAGCAACATATCCGGGAGCTACAGCATTTACGGTAATACCTTTGCTAACTACTTCCTGGGCTAAAGCTTTGGTAAAACCTATTACTCCAGCCTTTGCTGCGCTGTAATTTGTTTGACCGGCTTGACCTTTTAATCCATTAACTGAAGATATATTTATTATTCGTCCCCATCCACGTTCTGCCATTTTTGATGTGACTTGTTTAGACATATTAAATAAGCTGGATAAATTAGTTGAAATAACAGCTTCCCATTGATTTACATCCATTTTAACAAAGAATTTATCTCTAGTAATGCCGGCATTATTTACTAAGATATCAATTTGCTGACATTGACTTTCAGCTTCTTCAACAATTTTTTGACATTCTTCATACTTTGAAACATCACCACTTACGCAAACAATATCTTTAAATCCATCAGCTTCCATTTCTTTTAACCAAGTTGGTTTGTCATCATATTCAGGATGATAGGCTGCTACAACTTGATAATCGTTTTCGATAAATGATTTACATATTGCAGTGCCGATTCCACCCATTGCACCGGTAATTAATGCGACTTTTTTAGCCATAATTATCTCCAAAATAAAAATAGTATAACATTTACAATAATTAATGTATAAATCATCTATCAGTTTTTTTATAATCAAAATAAGTTATCATTTGCCGTTTTTAAAAAACATCAATGAGTAAAACATTAATTATTGCTGAAAAACCGTCAATTGCCGGGGATCTTGCCCGGGCATTGTCGAATCAAGATAAATTTGAAAAGAATAAAGATTATTTCGAATCGAAAAATTATGTAATTACTTCGGCTATTGGGCATTTGTTAGAAATTGCTGCACCGGATAATGTTGAAGTAAAGCGGGGAAAATGGTCATTAACCAATCTACCGGTTATTCCTAAAGAGTTTGTGCTCAAACCAATCGAAAAAACAAATGCGCGGCTTAGAGTAATTCAAAAGTTGGCAAAACGACCGGATATTATTGAGTTGGTAAATGCCTGTGATGCAGGGCGAGAAGGAGAATTAATATTCACCTATATTGTCCAATTTTTAAAAAATCAAAAACCAATAAAACGTTTATGGTTGCAATCTATGACTGATAATTCAATACGTAATGGTTTTAGCGATTTACGACTGAATTCTACAATGCGAGGTCTTCAGGATGCAGCAATTTGCAGATCAGAATCTGATTGGTTAATTGGGATTAATGGCACCCGAGCGCTTACCGCATTTAATTCCAAAGGTGGGGGATTTTTTCTAACCACAGTTGGCAGAGTTCAAACTCCAACCTTAACATTAGTAGTTGAACGCGAAAAATCTATTAGAAAATTTATCCCTAAAACTTTTTGGAAGATTAATGCAACTTTCAATATTACCAATGGAGAATATAGTGGATATTGGTTTGATCCAAAATTTAAAACAGATAAAAATGAGAAAAATTCCGAATTAAAAGCCGATAGATTGTGGAAAGTTGAAGATGCTAAGAACATTGTTGAATCTTGCCAAAACCAATCGATTAGTTGCACAGAACATTTTAAAAAAACTACTCAATTATCTCCATTGTTGTTCGATTTAACTTCTTTGCAAAGAGAAGCAAATTCACGCTTTGGATTCTCAGCTAAAAACACCTTAGCAATAGCACAATCGCTTTATGAAAGACATAAAGCAATTACTTATCCCCGAACCGATTCACGTTATTTACCTGAAGATTATCTAAAATACTGTTCAGAGGTAATTAACAATTTAGCAGATAGTTATCAACCTTTTGCTAAAAAAATAATTGAAAATAAATGGATTAAACCCAATCGTCGGATATTTGATAATAATAAAATCTCTGATCATTTTGCAATTATCCCGACTGGAAAAATTGCAAAATTTAATGAAGCTGAGCTAAAAATATATGGACTAATTGCTAAAAGACTTCTGGCAATTTTTTATCCACCTGCTGAATATAAGATCACTACCAGAATTACTAATATTGGTGAGGAAAATTTTAAAACTGAAGGAAAAATATTAACCTCAACGGGCTGGCTTGAAGTCTACGGTAAAGATCTTAGTCACGAAGAAAGTGGAGATCTGCCAGAACTGATAGATAAAGAAACAATTATTCTTAACAACATTAATATTGAAGAAAACCAAACTAAACCTCCAGTTGCATATACTGAAGCTACTTTGCTATCAGCTATGGAGAGTGCCGGCAAAATAATCGAAGATGAAGAATTAAAATCAGCTATGCATGAAAAGGGATTAGGAACTCCGGCAACCAGAGCACAAATTATTGAAGGATTAATTCTTGAAGAATATCTTATTCGCGAAGATAAAAAATTAATACCCACTGCTAAAGCATTTAGTTTAATGAATCTCCTAAAAGGTTTGGAAGTTGAAGAATTAATGTCAGCTGAACTAACTGCAAAATGGGAACAACAACTTGCCCAAGTTGAAAAAGGAGAATTTTCTCGTGAAGAATTTATGAAGGGAATTGCGGGAATGGCTAAACATATTGTAGAGATGGCTAAAGCTCATGAAAACGATACTTTACAAGGAGATTATGTTGAAATTAGCTCACCTTGTCCCCAATGTCACGGAAAGATTGTGGAAAATTATCGTTACTATCAATGTCAAAAATGCACTTTCGCAATCAACAAAATTATCGCAGGTCGTTTAATTGCCCCTGAAGATGTTGAAGAACTTCTGAAAAATAAAATTACTTCTCTACTTAAAGGATTTCGTAGCAAAATGGGCAGACCGTTTTCTGCACAACTAAAATATGAAGAGGATAAAATCAGTTTTTATTTTGAGAATAACGATAATGAAGGTCCAATTCAATGGGTAAGTGACGAGGCATTAGGTAACTGTCCTAAATGTCAAGCGAATGTTTTTGAATCATTACGAGCTTATGCTTGCGAAAATAGCGCAAATACTGATAAGAAATGCGATTTTCGCATAAGTAAAAATATTTTAAAGCGAGATATTGAACGTGAACAAGCTGTAAAATTATTGAATAACCAAAAAACTGATTTATTAGAAAAATTTATAAGTAAAAAAGGCCGCCCATTTAAAGCATTTTTGATATTAACTAATGATCAAAAAATTGGTTTTGAGTTTGATAATCCAAAAGCCAATTTATCAAAATCTAAAAAATCTGCAAATACTAAAAAAAGCAATAAATAATTACCATGTGTGCTAAGGTTGCAATAATTTATGATTTTGATGGAACTTTGTCTCCCCAACCGATGCAGGAATATACCGTTTTACGCCAGCTACAAATAGCACCTGCAGTTTTTTGGGAAGAAGTTCGACAAATTGCCTACCAAGAGCAAGCAGAACCAATGCTTACTTATATGCGACTAATTGTTGAATATGCAGAAAAAAAAGAAATTCATCTTAGTCGAAAAAACTTTAACGACATGGCTGCAGGGATTGAATATTATCCCGGGGTGAAAGCATGGTTTGCACGAATAAATAATTACATTACTAATGAATGTAATGCCGATATTGAAATAAATCATTATATTATTTCGGCCGGGATGCAAGAAATATTAGAAGGAATTGATATTGCTAAAAACTTTAAAAAAATTTATGCTTCAGAATACCATTATGATTTTCATGGTCGACCTACATTCCCGAAGCAATTAATTACCGATACAACCAAGACTCAATGTTTATTTAGAATTAATAAAGGTCGGGAGGAACTTTTTGAATCAATAAATGAACACATGCCCATTGAAGATCGTCCGGTGCCTTTTACCAACATTATCTATATCGGTGATGGTATGACTGATGTTCCTTCAATGGCAGTTATTAGAGCAAATGGCGGTCATGCAATTGCTGTATATCCCGAGTCGAAAAGTTCACAAATAAGCGAGAATATCAAAATTTGTCAAAAATTGCTAAAAGCCGGACGAGTAGATTTTATTGCCCCGGCAAATTATCTGCCGAATCAAATTTTAGAAAATAGGGTTAAGATTTTGCTCAATACCATTATTCGGCAAATTGAATATCAAACCGAAGTTAAAGAATGCTATAAACAGCATCAGCTAAATTAAAATTTATCTTTAAACTAAAAAATCCAAAAATTAACTTGAAATTAAAGCCAAGTCAAAATCTGCAAAAATATCATACATTGGCAATACCAGTAAAAGCTAAAGAGATTGTAGTAATTAATACCCAAAAAAAACTTGCTGAATTTATTGACAATGAAAAAAAATATCAGCCAAGAATAATATTAGGTTTCGGTTCAAATTCAGTTTTTTTAAAGGAATATCCCGGATATGTGATTATTATTAGATTTGGTGGATATCGTTTTCAGAATATTAATAAAAATAAAGTAAGTCTGCAAGTAAATGCGGGGGCGAAATGGAATAATCTAGCTTGGAATTGCCTAAAACGAAACATATGGGGAACCGAAAATCTAGTTGAAATTCCCGGAAGTTTGGGTGCGGCAATCATTCAAAATATTGGGGCTTATGGTCAAGAAATAAAAAATCTAGTAAATTGGGTTGAATATATTGATCTAAAGACAAAAACTAAGCACCGTTTGTATAATTCTGATTGCAGCTTTGGATACCGAGACAGTATTTTTAAAGACTCAAAAAAATATAAATCCGGAAATTTTGTTATTACTCGAATTGAGCTAATACTTAGTAAAAAGCCATCGCCAATACTAAACTATCCGGATTTAAGAAATTATTTTTCAAATTCAAATATTAAAAAGATTTCAATTTTAGAGATTGCCAAAGCGGTAAAAAAAATCAGAAAAAGCAAAATTCCTCCGCAAACCAAGTTTGCTAATGCTGGTAGTTTTTTTAAGAATATTATTGTAGATAAGCAAAAAATTGATCGATTAATTAAAATATATCCAACAATGCCATATTTTAAAGAAATCCAAAAAAACATGACCAAATATAAAATTCCAACAGGTTGGTTGATAGAAAATATCGGTTTACGAGGCTATAAATATCATAGTGCTGAAGTATCATCTATAAATGCATCAATTCTGGGAATTAATAAAGCAAATAAAGTTAAAAATCCAAAAAATGCTGATGATCTAACATATTTAATTGACTATATAAAAAAAACTGTTTATCAAAAATATCAACTAAAACTTGAACCGGAAGTGCAAATTTACCAATAACTATGAGCAAAAAGGCTCGAATTTTTCTAATATCAATTAGTCGTCATCAATCAAATTCAATTACTTCGCTAACAAATGAATATACCAAGCGTTGCACCGGTTTGTTGCAAGAAATTGTAATAAGACCGCCTACGCGCAATAAAAGTTTAACTGTCGTTGAAATTAAAAAGCAAGAATTAAAACTTATAAAAAAAGTATTAAAAGCTCAAAAAATTAATCAATTTATCCTATTTGATGAAAACGGCAGTCGATTTAATTCTCAACAATTCTCAAAAATTATTTTTGATTTGCAAACAAAAGACCGGATAGCGTTAATTATCGGCGGAGCCGATGGATTTAGTGACGAAATAAAAAAATCAGCTGTTGAATTGATAAGTATATCTACTTTAACTATATCTCATGAATTAGCAAGAGTAGTTGCCTGTGAGCAAATTTACCGAGCTCTGACGATTAAATCTGGTCATCCATATCATCGAGAATAAATTACAAAAAATCCAAAAATATTTTACTTTTATTTATGTTGTAAATTAAATTTATGTATTGTTTATATAAATCATAAAAAACACAAAGATATAGATTATAAAATAATAAGAATAGCTAAAATATAATATAATCTGCGAATTTATAGGGAGATTATGAAAAGTAGAATTTTTGAATTTGGAACGAATATGGATGAATATCCAATTCCGGTAGTAAACGAACGCGAGATTCGTGCAGGTGCAGGGATAATGTTTGTATTAGCTTTTCTAGCTTTTATGAATGCATATTTACTTGGTGATTTTTTCTATATCAAGCTAGTTGTAATAGCTTTTTTAATTGAATTTTTAATACGAGTAGTAATTAATCCTAAATATGCTCCATTTTTGGTGTTGGGTAGGATTATTACATTAAATCAAATTCCAGATTTTTCAGGAGCTCCGCAAAAAAAATTTGCATGGATTATTGGTTTAGTATTAGCTATTATTATGTTTTATTTAATCGTGATTATGGGAATTGTCGGAATAATTAATTTAGCAATTTGTTTTTTATGTCTAACTTTATTGTTTTTTGAAAGTGCATTTGGAATATGTATAGGTTGTTGGCTTTATAACATGGTAAACAAAGAAAAATCTAAATTGTGTCCAGGAGGAGCTTGTGAACTACCGGTTAAATATAAAGTCCAGGAATTAAATCTATCCCATTATCTAACCACTACAATAATTATTGTTTTTATGGTAATAATATCATTTCCCTTAGCTAATTCACATACAAAAAAAGTTTCTATAAATAATCAAACCAATCGAGAAAATATTGATAATTGTATTGTTCCTAAATTTGCCAAACTAATTGGTCACGAGGAAAAATGGCGGTTACATAATAATTGCCAATAAATTATGCTAAATCTAATAATCTTTGTAAACTAATAACAATTACTAAGAACCAATAATCAGCTTAGCAATATAAAAATAAATTAAAATTCCAACGATATCGTTACCGGTAGTAATAAATGGTCCGGTAGCTAAAGCCGGATTTATTTTAAAACGATCAAGAATAAATGGTACAAAAGTGCCAATTAGAGATGCAATAATATTTACCATTATTAATGATATTGCTACGGCAAATCCGATAATAAAATCAATATTTAGCAATAAATGCATAGTTATAATTAATATTAATGCCAAAATTAATCCATTAACTAAACTAAGTATAAATTCTTTTAGTAACCGGGTGAAGATTGAGCCTGAGAATACATTTTTAGCAAGAGCTTGAACTACAATTGCCGAAGACTGAACACCAACATTACCTGCCATCGCTGCAATTAAAGGGGTAAAGAAAAAAATTACTCCATACTGTTCCATCATATAACCAAATTCACTGGCAATTTTAACCGCAACAAATCCACCAATTAATGCTAGAAATAACCATGGGAGTCTTGCCCGTGCGTGTTCAAAAATAGTATCATCGGCTTCGACATCTTGGGTCAGACCGGTTGCCATTTGAAAATCCTGATCAGCAGATTCTTTTATTACATCGACAATATCATCAATGGTAATTCGCCCGACTAATCTACCCAGATCATCAATTACCGGAATTGCTTCAAGATCATATTTTTGCATTTTTCGCGCAACTTCTGAGGCTTCGGTATTAACATTTACATAATCAACATTGTGAATATAAAAATCTTTTATCGGGGTTCTGGTAGAAGTTGTTAATAGATCTTTTAGCGAAAGTCGACCTTTTAAATTATTGCGGTCATCAACTACATAAATTGAATGAACTCTTTGAACAGTTTTTGCTTGCCTTCGTAAATTTCTAATACAGGTAAACACATTCCAATTCTCATTGACCTTTAAGTATTCTTTTGCCATTAAACCACCGGCGCTGTCCTCGTCGTATCTGAGTAGCTCAATTATGTCGTATGCATGTTTTTGTTTACTAATACAATTAATTACTTGATGACGTATCTCATTTGGTATTTCAGCGATAAGATCTACCGCATCATCGGTATTTAACTCATCAATTTCTTTGGCAATTTCTTTAGGAGTAAGTTGTTCAAGGATATGCTTGCGAGTATCTGATGAAACTTCTAAGAGAGTATCAGCCGAAATATCAGAATCTAAATTGTTGAAAATATGAATTGCATCTTGATAATCTAAACGCTCCATAATTTCAGCGATATCTGAAAAATGAAGCTTAGCTAAACGGCGGTGTAACTGATCGTTTTGTTGAGATTCGATTAATCCTCGAATTTCATTTATTATTTCATCACTTAATTTAAATTCCATTTAGATCTTAATATTTAATTTGATATATCTTTAAATCATTCTAGTAAATTTATTGATAATGAATAATACTAAAAATACTTGTAAATATATTTTGCTAAAATCCCCTTTCGAATAATGTTAAACAATACAACGGGTGGTTAGCTCAGTGGTAGAGCACTGCCTTCACACGGCAGGGGTCACTGGTTCGAACCCAGTATCACCCATATACATTTTGGAGATGATGGGAGTTGAACCCACGACCTTCGCATTGCGAACGCCAGCCTTAATTCCTTATATATTACATTATAACAATAACATACAATTTCTGTTATATAATATGGGGACAATTTAGGGACAATTTTCATAAAATATGGCTACATTTTATCAAAGAAATAATAATTCATGGCAAGTTAAAATTCGCAGAAAATCTGGTATATCTATATCAAAAACTTTTTCAACAATCAGTAATGCTAAAGCATGGGCAAGAAAAGAAGAATCTGCAATTGAACGAGGTTTATGGCGAGATACAACTTTAGCCGAATCTACTACTATATTTCAAGCGTTAGAACGATATAAAACTATTTCTGAAAAGAAAAAAGGCAGAATTAAAGAAGCATCGATGATTAGAATTCTTCAAGATGAAGCTATAGCTAAATTATCATTAGCTAGAATATCCAGTGCTGATATCACTAAAATGATAACTAATTGGGAAAAATATGGGTTATCTCCATCTACAATTAATCGTAGGTTATTACTTCTATCTCATGTGTTTACTATTGCTCGTAAAGAATGGGGAATATTTGTTGAAAATCCGGTATCTCTAGTTCGTAAGCCAAAAATCAGCAACTCACGAGATATCATTCTTACTAATGATGAGATCGATCAAATATGTAAAAATAATCAGTCACCATATCTTACTGATATTGTAATAATTGCAGTTGAAACCGCCATGCGTTTGAGTGAAATTGTGAGTATGAATTGGAAAAATATTAATCTTGATAAAAAAATTTTTATGGTTGAAGATTCTAAAAATAATACCAGACGTGGTGTGCCGTTATCAAGTAGAGTTGTTGAAATTTTACGTATACGTAAAAGTAATATCCGTAGACTCGATGGCAGAGTTTTTCCAATTACTACCGGTTCAATAACTTTGGCTTGGATTAGAGCTTGTAAAAGATGTAATATTAAAAATAAACGTTTTCATGATCTTAGACATACTGCTACTACTAATTTAGGTAAGATATTTAATATTCAGGATTTGGCAAAAATTACTGGTCACAAGGATACGCGCATGCTACTTCGTTATTACAATCCGAATGCTGAAGATTTAGCTAAAAAATTATTGTAATTAGAAGATAAAAAATCAATAATGATAAAAACTGAGTTATCTGAAGAAGCAAAAGAATTTTTACGAAGTGTAGAAAAATTCTACATTTGGTGGGATGATGGTGAAAGAGATTATCAACGTATTGCTGCTCAAGTTATGAATTTTGAAGATTATGAAGATAATATGAAATTACTAAAATTAGCTGGAAAAGAATATTTGAAAGAGTTAATAAAAAATGCAAAACCCGGTTGGTTTACAAAATATTCTTGGGGTTACTGGCATTATATTTTAGATTTAAGTAGTAGATATGAAGATATTCCACCATTGCCTAGAAGAATTATTGATGGCATTAAGTTATAAATTAATTGATAGTAATGGATAAATTTAAAGCAAAAATGAATGTGTTAAACAAAGCACAAAAACGGATATGGTCCAAGCTTGAGTTTACTAAAGGGCAAAACTATGTTCTTTATGGTGGTACTGCCTGTGCATTACAATTAGGTCATCGAAAATCTGAAGATTTTGATTTTTTTACCGATAAACAAATTGATAAGAAATCATTAATAAATGAAATCAACAAACTAAGTAAAGGAAGTATAAAAATTACTCAAGATAAAGAAAATACTTTTAGTTGTTCGATTTATCAAGATGAAATTGATATTGTTAATTTATCTTTTTTTGGTGGAATAGATTTTGGTAGAGTTGAAAATCCATTAGAGACGGATGATGGTGTAATGTATGTAGCGTCATTATCAGATATTATGGCAATAAAATTAGCTACTATAGTTGAAAGAATTGAAGTAAAAGATTATCAGGATATAGCAGCTATGATTAGAGCAGGTAAATCAATAAAAGAAGGATTAGCATGTGCACAAAAGATGTATAGAAATTTTTCACCGATGAGTTCAATTAGGTCAGTTAGTTATTTTGGCGAAGGGATTGAAGATAAGCTTAGTAAAGAAGATCGGAATTTACTTGTCAATGAAGTAAAAAAAATTGATAATTTACACTTACCCGAAATGCAATTGAAAGATAAGGAATTGGTGAGAAATCGCAGTAATAATTTTAATTAAGTTAGAAGATAAGAGATAATTTGTAAGATTGAATTCATAAAAATCAAATTTTGAAAAATGGTTAGAACTTTTTTAGACGGATTTTCTAAAGCACTTGAAAAAGAGTTGCTTAGACAAATTAAAAGTATTTGGACTCATAATTCAACTGCTATTGAAGGCAATACTCTTACATTAGGTGAAACAGATTTTATATTAACTGAAGGGTTAACTATATCAGGTAAATCAATTAGAGAACATGAAGAGGTATATGGTCATGCTCGTGCAATAGACTTGGTTTTAGATTTAGTCAAAAGTTCTGAAAATTTTTCTGTAGATGAAAATTATCTTTTCAATTTACACCGAGCTGTTCAAACTAATATTGAAACAGATGTGCTAAGTCCTGTAGGTAGTTGGAAGATAGTTTCAAATTATGTATCAATATTGAAAGAAGATAAATTTGTTAATATGGAATATCCAAGGCCGGGTTTTATCCCAAAGTTAATGGAAGCTTGGATAAATGAATTTAATCAAAGATTATCTAAAGTACATAAAGAGGAAGATATTTTAGATATTTATACTAAATGCCATTTGGAGTTCGTAACAATCCATCCATTTAGTGATGGAAATGGCAGAATGGCTAGATTGTTATCGAATATTCCAGTAATCAAATCGGGATATCCACCGGTAGTAATCCAAAATAAAAATCGAAGTGAATACCTAAAAATTATTTCAGAATTTAGTGGAAGAATTGAAAATATACAAAATTTAAAAGATTATCAAAAATTGCATGAAAATAATTTTGATATGAAAGATTTTAAGGACTTATGTAGTAACGAATGGCTTGAGACAATAAAACTAGTCAAAACATTTAAAGACAAGCAAAAAGAAGAAAATAAAGTTATCGCAAGTAGATCAAGATAGGTAACATGAAAACTGAATTATTCCAACGCCCTCAAACTTTAGTCGAAGTGGCTAATTGGATAAATCCTAAGTATCCAATCGATTATGCTGTATCTGAATGGCTTGATAGTTTTTATATTTCGGATAAAGAAAGAAAAATTGAAATGATGGTTGAAGAACCACCTATGTT